>Ga0070741_10002250_pt1 | contig 53058 bp, 49 predicted proteins | sample Coa_R1_4_FD_66440 | JGI IMG/M metagenome (GOLD analysis project Ga0070741, IMG submission 66440) | Surface soil microbial communities from Centralia Pennsylvania, which are recovering from an underground coalmine fire - Coalmine... | ecosystem: Environmental > Terrestrial > Soil > Unclassified ... | reverse complement strand
TATCCGGAAGGACCAGGACGAAGGGCCGAACCGGCTGAAAAAGGAAGTTCAGCTCAGCCCAGAATTCGAAGCGCTTTGGAATCGGATCAAGCCGAAGACGAATTACCGCGTCGAATTCGAGACTGACGTGCTGGTCCGTCGCGCGGTGGAAGCCGTTAGACGGATGGAGAAGATCGAGGCTCCGAAAATCCGCGTGAGTGTCGGGCAGCTTAATGTGAAGCGTGGTGGCATCGCGGCCACGGCGATCAGCGCCGCCGAGGAGACTGTATCTCCGGCGCAACTCCCGACCCCCGACATCCTGGCATATTTGCAGAACGAGACCGAGCTGACCCGTTCGACTTTGGTTCGTATTCTGAAAGAGTCCGCCAGACTCTCGGAATTCTTTGTCGATCCCCAGCGGTTCATGGATGCTGTCGCAGCGATCCTGAAATACGAGCTACATCGCCTGCTGGTGGACGGGATCAAATACGAGCGCATGGACGGCACCGGCCCGGAAGCCGAATGGGAGATGATGCTCTTCAAGAACGAGGAGCTTATCAGCTATCTGACCGCGCTTCAGGTACAACATTCGCTCTATGAATACGTGGTCTATGACTCCGAAGTCGAGCGCGAATTCGCCCGGAAGCTCGACCAGCGCGAGGATATCAAGCTGTTCGTGAAACTTCCCGCGTGGTTCGAGGTCGATACGCCCGTCGGGAAATATAATCCCGATTGGGCCATTTTGAAACAGAATGGAGAGGCGATGTACCTTGTGCGTGAAACAAAGGGCACGAAGGACTTTCTGAAATTGCGAAGCGCCGAAGCAGATAAAGTCCGATGTGGTCAGCGCCACTTCGAAGCGATCGGAGTTCCGTTTGCCGTCGTCGTCACGGCCGATGAAGTTTAGCGATTTGCAGATGCTCCACCGCTGGACCGCGACCGGCTAATCAGCTCGATCCTCAGGTCTCGTCCGATCGCTCGCGCCGCACGGGTTAAAGTTTGAAGAGTCACGGAGGCATTTCCCGGCGTAAGGAATCGATCCAGCGCGGCCCGGCTCGTCTTCATTCGGCGAGCCATCTCGATCTTGCTGATGTTTTCCTTTTCCATCGCTTTCTGAACCTGGTATGCGATGGCGTCCTTAATCGCGATGGCGCGTGTCTCCTCCAAAATCCCCTCTTCTTTGAGGAAGTCGTCGAGCGATGACCCGATGTGCCGATTTCGCTTGCTCACGCTTGCACCTCTTTCATTCTGCGTTGTGCGATTTCCAAGTCCGCAGCGGGTGTCTTCTGCGTTTTCTTAATGAAGCCGTGCAGTACCACGATCACTTCCTGATGAAAGCAAAGCAGCAACCGCGCGGTCTGGCGGCTCGGGAGATCTGAGCGAACTTCCCACAGCCCTTCGCCAAGACTGCGAACCAGTGGCATTCCAATCGGCCACCCGAATTGCACCCGCATCAGGTCCGTTCCAATCTTGCGCCGGTCCTCTTTGTCGAGGCTCCGGAGCCAATCAAGAACGGGTTCCCGGCCAGCCGCGGTCCGGTAGAACCGGACTGGAATTTCCGGCATCTGCTCCGCCACCGCGCGTCAACCTTCAGTATGTACCATTTTCGGTACAGCGTCCAGTTTTGGTTCAATCACGCGAAGCTCCGTCAAACGGGTCATGACTTGCGTGGTGACGGCATCAATGAGCGCTGTGCGTGTCACGAACGGGAGCCGCGTACCGGCTTCGTGTCGCGCAGCGGCCAATTCGTTCGTGAGAACTTCGATCAGGGCATCCACGCTCTCATCGATACGCCTGAGATTTTCGATTCTTTCGATGGCATGAAGAACCGTCGTATGGTGCCGGCCGTTATAAAACTTCCCGATCTGCGATAGGCTCCAACGGCCCACATGCTTCGCCAGATACATCGACACCTGACGACTGAAGCACGGCCCAGCGGCATTGCCCTGAACGCGGCCAGGCCCAAGGTGAGCCGAGACAACCTGCTCGATCCGCGCCAGCGAGACGCGCCAGATCATTGTCTGATTAGAACCGGCGTGCATTCGAAACCTCCTCCGTCAAAACCGCGTTTGCCCGGTCCACCCACAAACCCGTACCATCTGCGTTGATCCTGGCCGGACACTCCGGCCACAGCGCTCGAACGAGATCGAGCCATCCGGAGAGCCTTTCGCGAAATTTCCGCGGCCGTGAGTACTCCGAGCTTCCGAGCTGATTCACGAGACCGCTCTCCCCGAACAGCGGAACGCATTCCCGGCCCCTCGCAATGAAGCAGCGATACGTGAGCCACGTAAACAGATCGAGCGCCGCCGGCGAGCAGGACAGCGCTTTCGCCGCTTCCACGTCCGTGGGAATTGGATGATTCATGATCTCGCTGAAAAACTCCTCACTGAGCACGATCTCGTTCTGCAGTTCACCCGGTAACGTGTCTTGTGCGGAATCGCGGGCGTACCAAATGCGCGCCTCGCTCATGAAATTGAATCGGGCACGATGGATGACTTCGGCGCGTTCGCGTTGCGTATCGGTGCCGAAGAAGATCGTCGCTCCGAAAATCCGTTGGAACGCGCCCATGAGCCGGCGATACTGTGTTCCACCCTGCTGCATGCCGAACGTCTCCAGCATTTGCGCCGCGCTGCGGAAGTGGATCACGCGACTCCGCTGTTTAATCGCAAGCGTGGCGAGAAAGATCGGCACGAGCCGGTCCTGACCCCACGGCAAGCCGTACGCTGGATGGCCGGTGACCTGAAGAAGAAACTGCCCGTTTCTGCGTTCATGTAGAAGCTGGCCCGGCGTCGGCCTCTTTACCGGCAATCCGCAGAGGACGAATGGCCGCGAGGCAAACCCGAGGTTCTGCTTCGCTTCCTGCCGCTTCATTCGGACGCAGGCAATTGCCTCGGATCGGCGGAGCCGCTGTTTTGACAGGACGAGGTCGGGGCGAATCTCGCGAAGAATCGATCCGGCCGATTTCAGCCCGGACCCGAATGTGGAATGTTGCACGCGGCCAATTCCATGGCCGAAAGCGCTAAGCGCGAGTGTGACGTTTTTGTGCCAATCGTTCGGCGCGAACCGACTTCACCCGGAGAGAAACGCTCCGCTAACCTGCTGCAAACACGTGCAATCATGTATGCTGTTTAGTTTCAGGTTCTAGTGGGGGCAACTCCGTGGAGGTTCAAGTCCTCTCATCCGCACCAGCAAATCCAAAACTTACAAGGACACTCTATGCGGTAGGGCCCGTTTTGGGCAGCGTCAGGGTAGTTGTCATCGGGGCAAATCGCGGACTCGAGGGAAGCCAGATGCGGCAAAGGGGCCGCGGCAGGCAAGCCGAACCGATACGGCGTGGAGGATTTAACAATGACATTCACACGAAACGTTCTCGGGTCAGTCGTTTCTCTCTGGCGGTATCCAGTCAAATCCATGATGGGCGAAGAACTGAACTCTGCCGATCTCGGCAAGGCTGGGTTGCTGGGCGATCGCGCCTACGCGCTGGTCGACTGCTCTGACAGGAAGATTGCAAGCGCGAAGAATCCCCGGAAGTGGCCGCACTTATTTGACTTCAGAGCTGTGCTGCATGAAGCCCCAACAGCCGGCGCGAAGGTGCCGCCAGTCCGCATCACCCTGCCCGAGGGCACGATCGTTAACAGCCAGCAATCTGATGTTGACGACACCCTTTCTCTAGCTCTTAAGCGAGATGTGAAACTTTCCGCATCACAAAATTCGCGCGCGGCCACAGCCGAGGAGTACTGGCCCGATATCGAAGGTCTCGACTACCGAGACACGGTCACGGACTTCGGTCTGCCTGAAGGTACGTTTTTCGACTCCGCCGCTGTGCATCTGCTGACGACGGCAACACTGGATCGGCTGCGATTGCTTTACCCACAGGGCCGTGTCGAAGTCCGACGGTTTCGCCCAAATATTGTGGTGCGGACTGAGCATATCGAGGAGGGTTTCGTGGAGAATGCTTGGATCGGACACGTGCTCGCGATCGGGGACGCGGTTCGGCTACGCATCACGGGTCCATGCCCCCGCTGTGTGATGACTACCCTCGCTCAGGGTGATCTACCAAATGATTCGGGCATCCTGCGAGCGGCGGCACAGCACAACAAGGCGAACGTCGGAGTCTATGCCTCGGTCTTACAAGGCGGTAAGATCCGCCGTGGCGATTCCGTCAAACTGATCAATAACTAAAAGCAAGCTGCATTGCATTTTAACGCACTCGTTGACCGCTCGCGGCGACTGGTTCTGGAACGTATAGACGCCGAGGCCTCTTAGATAAAGGGGAAAACGTGGTATTCATCGATGGGGAACCCGCCGCGCTTCGCAGCGTTTAACAGGAGGAACAGATGAACAAAGGCCTCGCACGGCCGGTAGCTCGGATTTCAGGTGTGTGCTTGCTCGCCGTCGGTATCGGAGTGGGCATCGGAGTAGCGGACAACGACAGTGCGCGCAATAGTTGCGCCGGTCTGCCCCGCTTTAGCGCTCTTCAGGCGGCTTTGAGCAAAGCCACCAGAGACGAGACAAGCGGCCTCAACAACCACATGTGGGCAACGATTGTAGATCGGGATGGCGTGGTTTGTGCCGTCGCGTTCTCCGGAGTAAATCGAGGCGCCCAATGGCCGGGCAGCCGAGTGATTTCGGCACAAAAGGCAAATACTGCGAATGCATTCAGCCTCGATAGTGCATCGTTCAGCGATGGTTCCGGCCAAGCCGCTGGGCTGGCTCTGTCTACGGCAAATCTGTTCACGGCGGTGCAATCCGGCGGCAGTCTGTTCGGTCTGCAGTTTAGTAACCCGGTGGATCCGTCCGTCGCCTATGCGGGACCATCATCGCTGTACGGTACGGCAAATGACCCGATGATTGGGCGCAAGCCGGGAGGGGTCAATGTGTTTGGGGGCGGCCTGGCACTCTATGTAGCCGGCAAAAAGGTAGTGGGTGGCCTAGGCGTAAGCGGCGATACTTCGTGTGCCGACCATGATATTGCCTGGCGGGTTCGCAACTACCTAGGTCTCGATCATCTTGCCGGAATTGGGGGTGTCTCGGGCGATCCTGCGCATCCGGATAACATCGTTTACGATATCGTCGTGAACCCGGATGGCACAGGCGGTACCGGTCAAAGCCCGACAGGATCTGGCGGGGTCGGGACGAGCCGGTCCGGATTTGGCCACCCAAAATGCGCCAACGCTCCGGACCCATCCACTCTGCCTGCTGTTCAACCGTAGGCTGCATGCGCAACAATGCGTGCGGCTGGAAGCTCGACTGCCAGGGTCACGGCGGACAGTTTCATTGAGCCGATCGTTTGTGGCTGCAAGGCGTACTGGAACTTTGATAACTACGGGCAACATTGTGCCCGATCGCCACGCTGGCTGATCATGCATTCAGTGGCCGGACACACGAATCGTCTGGACACTGGCCGGAGCGCCAGCTCCGGTGCGGGGCGCGCCACAGATCCCCCACAGCCTGCCTTCGAGCCGGATCGCGCAGTTCGGCTCTCTCGCCTTATTACAGTACATGCGCGTCCAAATTCGGATAGGAAGTAATCGCAATCGATCTCTCGACGCCAGAGGCCACGTATCGGACATTTGAACGGTACTCTCGATGTCCGCCCGTCCAGGAGGCTAGCCGCACTGCTTCGTATGCGCTACATCGTATACGCCAACGGGCTCGCGCTGGCGCCGCCGGGTGAGGGCGCCGTCGCATTCTGACCGCAATTCAGCTCCGCGCTTTCGCCTTCTGCCGCCCGGCAGCCACACGCACCGGCGGCTTGTTGACAGGCCGTAGGACGTTCTGATTCTTGCGCTCAAGCTCGCGGTAGGTCTCAACCCACTGCTTCAGAGTCAAGTCGCCGACGCGAGTCACGGGCACAGTCCGATCGAGCCAGCCGGCGGCCGCACCGCCTTTGAAATAGAAATACTTCCCGGCATTCACCAGAAACGAATCGATGCCCTGGCGGGCGAGTTCGACGTTCACGGCTCGGAGTGTCACGCGCATTCGGACCATCCGGAGCAAGCAGCGGCCGAACAAGTCGAAGAGCGAAACCAAATTAATACCGCGTCCCGGTTGTCTGTCATCGCCATAGTTCTGGATGTCAGTCCTTGCTCAGCTAATATCCCGGCGAGAATGGGTCTTCGCGCCGCGAACATTAACTTCGATCTTGATCTGATGATACCTTGGTCCCGGCCGAGATCAGCGGACACGGCTTGCCGGAACTTGAGCTTGTTCGGACACCCTGAAACGCACGATGCGCCGTTTTTCACAAGGATGCTCTTCTGAGCGACTCCAGCGATTCTTGACGGTATTTGGGTTGCTGTGTATCGGCCGAGCAGAGTTGCACGTGCGCAGGTTTCCCTTGTTCCGCCGTGAGCGGGCCGCACACTCCGGGTTCGCCGCAGAAGGGGACGCAACTCTCTCGCATGGGTGCACCAACAATGGTGGAAACAGAGCCTGCACATCGAAGTCGCAGCGCCGTTTTGGTTGTTGAGGACGAGGAGATTATAGCAACATATGTCTCGGTCGTTCTCCGACGCTGCGGCTATGCGGTGATCATTGCCCGTGACGGGGAAGAGGCCACTGATCTATTTTACGAGCATGCCTCCAATCTGGTGTTAATGCTCGTCGATATCGCCCTCCCTCGAAAGAGCGGTGCAGATTTCCTCAGCATTCTGCCCACTCTTGAGCCACGCATTCCGGTGATCGTAATGAGCGGCTTAGGAGAGGCGGATATTAAGAAAAAAGTTCCAAAGAACATTTACATTCTGCGAAAACCCTTCACCTCCGGTGGATTAGAACTCGCCGTCACTCGTGTGGCCCTCCCGAAAGTTTCTAATGCCCGCAGTTAACGTGCTTATTTTTTCGTTCGGGCTTACCGGTGATCTGAAATTTGCTCCCGGGCTGCTTGGATCGCGCCCGCAACATGCGCTAATTATGGGCCTGGGTGCAGATTGTCGATAAACACTGAGGGTTTATCGGGAGTAGATGTGCGTGAGACACGCGTCCTCTAAGCGGGCCGCATCAGATTTCTTGTACGATCCTTCTTTGGCCCAAAAAGCCTTTCCCGCCCACCCAAACGCATATCGATGTCGGCCAAAACGAGGAGGAACTATGTCACGCAGCCAAGCAAGCGAAAAAGGAAAAAGTGTAACTTTGCACATGGTTTCCAGTCTGGATGGTTTCATCGCGAAGAAGGACAACAGTATCTCCTGGCTAAATAGCGGTGGAAGCCTCTACGAACCCGGGCTTTCCATTTCTGAGGAAGAAGCTGCGGCCTTCGTCAAAGCGATAGATTGTTATGTGCTCGGTTCCCGCACATATGAAGACGCGCTCGAATTCGGCTGGCCCTATGGCGATACTCCCGTCATCGTGGTGACGAGCAGAGAATGGCCGAGGACGCGGGAGAGCGTCGAGTTCTATTCGGGCGATCTCAAGACATTAGTTGACGTGAAACTCGCGCGTCGATATAGAAACATCTGGCTCGTGGGCGGGGCCATGCTATGCCAGCGCTTTCTCGAGCTGGACCTGGTGGACGAAATCAACTTGACGATAGCACCTGTCTTATTGGGTGAAGGACTCAGGCTGTTCGGTGGTTCCCTGGCGGAGCAGAGGTGGAATTTGAAGGACGTGGTCGCTTACAAGAACGGCTTTGTTGAGCTATCGTACTCCGCTCCTACTGCGTGAAACCTTTGCGAAGGGATGTGTTAGGTATGGCCCCTTGGTCCACCGAATTGGATGAAAATGGCAGGAACGGCGCCGGTGCCTGAAAGCCGGTGCAACACTGGAATCCATTCCGTGGATGTGTTTGGCGCGGGGACGCGGGAAGAACCGATAATTGGGCGCGGGATCCGCCTCAGCAGAGTCACATAGCCCGTGAGCGTGACTATCGAAGTGAGCGCCCTGCACCGGTCTGCCGTAAAGGAGCGACCGATGAAGTCAGTTCATGGCATAGCGGCGGGTTTGGATGTCCACAAGAAGAGCGTTGTCGTTGTGATTTTGCATGCTGACCGTCCTGAGGAGGATTATGCCTCGGGTGTATTCGGAACAACGCGGTTCGGATTATGAACGAACTCCTCGCATTCCTTCCGGCAACATGAAGTGACGGACGCGGCCATGGAATCGACAGCCCAGTATTGGCGGCCAGTCTGGATGGCACTGGAGGCCAGTTCACGCTCACTCTGGCACAGGCGCGCCCAACCCGCGCACCGCGTGGGCGTAAGTGGGATAAGGCCGATGCACAGCGGATTGCAAAACGATCCTGTCTGGCGATCTGACGGTCAGCTACGTGCCGTCTCCGGAGCAACGCGACTGGCGATTGCTGAGTCGGACGCAGGTCGCGATGCATGAATCAGCCGTCCGGGTGCGGAATCAGATCGAGGTGCTGCTCGAACAAGCGCAGATAAAGCTCTCATCGGTGGTCACAGACCTTCTGGGCAAGAGCGGCCGGCGCATGCTGGATGCCTTGATGCGCGGCATCAGTGACCCTGTTGAGCTGGCCGCTCTGGGTGACCGACGGTTACAGGCGACCAAAGAGGAACTTGCTGACGTATTAAGTGGTCACCTAAGTGGGGCGCAGCGTATCGTCCTGAAGCTGTACCTCGAGCAGATAGATCTGCTTGAACGACACATGGCGGAAATTGACGAGAGTCTGGCAAGGGTTCTGGTCCCGCATAAAGATGCGATCGAGCGACTGTGTGAGATCCCAGGCATCGGCGTACGAACAGCACGGTACATCGTGGCTGAGACGGGGCCACAAGCCGACGTTTTCCAGACCGCGGGCAAAATGGCGTCGTGGGCCGGTGTGTGCCCCAGGCCATCAGGAGAGTGCGGGTGTTTCCGTCAGTAGCCGTTCGGCAAAAGGGAACTGGATGCTAAGACGCACGCTATGCCAGACAGCCTGGGCCGCGATTGCCACGAAAGGCAGTGAGGCCCAGCGCCGGTTTCAACGATGGCGGCCTCGGCTTGGTACCTAAAAGGCTGCCTGGGCCATCGCGCATTATCAGCTACGGATCATATGGAAAGTGCTGCACCACGGAGTGCGATATCGCAGCCTGATACGGAAGTCATGGCTCAGCACGCGATACTTGCGCGTGTGATCACCAGGCTGCTTGCCGATCCACAGCCGCACATCGGCAAGATCTATGACCTGACCGGTCCGCAGTCGGAGAACATGCACTTTTTCGCCCGGAGTGACCCGCTGATCATGCAAGGGTTCGTGAGCAAGAATGCGCCCACATTCACCGCGTCGGCCCAAAAGGTTTGAGAACACGTAAGAGGAACACGATAACCAAGAACCGTGCCTCGATCGAAAACAGCACCATGGGGCTCTCCGTCGCTAGAGAACCACGGGACCAAATCACAAAGGAGCATCGTCCTGACTGGCCGCCGCGGTACGCCGAGTATGCGATGCGGACGCTGCGCCGCGCGGATTCCACCTCACGCGACCGCGTCAGCGATAGTCGCGCATCTTCAGTAAAGAGGCACACCTTTTATTGCCGTGTTGTATCTTTTTGTCCGCGCAAATCCGGCAGCGCCGGGAAGCAATTCCCTCGCCAGGTTCGCCGACACTAGCGTGCCGTTACTGAGGCGAATACCGGCAGCGGCTACTATCCGATAAGAAACCCAGAGATGCAGAGACGGCGATCATCCTGATGTGCCCGATTTCGATGCGCCGGTAATGGCGGTATACGTCAACGCGCGTGTGGCGGGCAATGGGATAAATCCACGGCAGGACCGGAGTCCCCGGGCGGTAGGTATGGTGCGCTTTGTGGATACGGATCCAGCACTCTTGTAACAGGTCTTCGCAGTGCCGCCTTCTGTAAATGGCCCGGGAGAGAAAACGGAGCAGCAACGGAGAGAGTCGCTTAACAAGCTCGTCGGCCGCGGCTTGATCAGCCTGCTGGTGCCGGATCATCAGATCGGCGAGTGCCGTCTCGTTCAGGCCCACACCTGCCGGGGAGAACTCATGCTCGTCAGATCCCGCCTCCGTCTGTAAACGGGTCGTGCAGGCTGCGGATGATGTCCCGCTGTTCGAGTAATGCGCAGATTTCGTCCGCTGCCGCATCCTGACTCGCCGGGAGCCGCTCCGCCTTAATTGCAATGAATTGATCGGCGCCCACGAGTTCCTGCGCGCGGCGACCCTCGGCCGCATCGGTCGCCTTCACGGAGCAGATCGTGATCAGCCCCGCGGCATTTGAAATGCGTGCCAGCTCGGGAAGAATGCTCGCGTCCTTTTCGTCAGCCAGTACATATACCAGGCACCCGCGGTCGAATAGCTTCCGCTCCACAAGGTAGGCCAGCTCCGAGTTGCCCTCCAGCCAGATTGTGGCCGGACGGTGCCCGTTGCGCGAATAACGCTCCGGAGGAGCCACGCGGCTCAGCTCGTATTGCAGTCCGTCGAGCAGCGTAGTCTTGGACTGCACTTCGCGCGGATCGCGCCCGGTGATCATGCCGGCGCCCACGGTTTCATTCGTAATCGGATCGATCAGAATGAAGCTGCCGGTCGCGCGGTTACGCCGGTACGGGTCACAGAACAAAGGCCGGTGCGTCTCGATCACCACCGCGCCAATGTCGTTCAGGTTGAGCGTGTCCGCCTCTTCCTTCTCGAGCGTGTTGACGTTCACGCGGTAGCGGATCGTGCGCACTCCCGCGCGCACCTGCTGCGCGGTGTGCTTCACCAGGTAATGCTTGTCCAGCTTCAGCGGCGTCGGGCTCATCCACACGATGCGTGCGTCCAGCCGCTTGGAAACGTGGGGCGCGTGCGATGGCGGCACCAGCATGTCGCCGCGGCTGATGTCGATCTCGTCTTCCAGGCATACCGTGATCGACATCGGTGTGAATGCCTTCGGCAGATCTCCGTCGTACGTCACGATGCGTTTAACGCGGCTGGTGCGGCCCGATGGCAGCACCATCACCGGATCGCCCACGCGGATCACGCCGGATGCCAACTGGCCGGCATAGCCGCGAAAATCCAGGTCCGGCCGGATCACGTACTGCACCGGAAATCGCATTTCCGTCAGATTGCGGTCGCTTGCGATGTGCACGGTCTCCAGGTAGTGCAGCAGGCTGCCCCCCGAAAACCATGGCATCCGGTCGCTCGTCGTTACGACGTTGTCGCCGTGCAAAGCGCTGATCGGAATGAAGTGCAGATCGGTAACCTGGAACTGCGCAACGAATGCGGTGAACTCCTTGCGGATCCGCTCGAAAACGTCCTCGCGAAAATTCACGAGGTCCATCTTGTTCACTGCCACAACGATGTGCGGGATGCCCAGCAGTGAGGCGATGAAAGCGTGCCGGCGCGATTGCGGCAGCACTCCGTGCCGCGCGTCCACCAGGATGATGGCCAGGTTCGCGGTCGAAGCGCCCGTTGCCATGTTCCGCGTGTATTGCTCGTGGCCGGGCGTGTCGGCAATGATGAACTTCCGCCTCGGCGTTGAAAAATAGCGGTACGCGACGTCAATCGTGATCCCCTGCTCGCGCTCCGCGCGCAGGCCGTCTGTGAGCAGCGCGAAGTCCAGCGGTCCCGCTGTCTGGTTTACCGAAGCTTTTCGAACCGAGGCTAACTGGTCCTCATAAACGCCCTTGGAATCGTAGAGCAGGCGCCCGATGAGCGTCGACTTGCCGTCGTCTACGCTGCCCGCAGTCGTGAAGCGCAGCAGCTCCTTTTCTTCGTTCTGCTTGAGGAAGGCGTCGATATCCGGCAACTGTGCCCGCTCGGCGCCGTTTACCGGAAACATCAGAAATAGCCTTCCCGCTTCTTGATCTCCATCGACCCTTCCTGATCGTGGTCGATGACCCGGTTCTCGCGCTCCGATCGCCGGAACAGCATCATCTCTTCGATGATCTTCGGCACCGTGTCCGCTTCGGATCGAATGGCCCCGGTGCATGGGCTGCATCCGAGGGACCGCATGCGGCACATCACTCGCTGCGGCTTCTCGCCCGGCAACAGAGGGATGTCCTGTTCCACCGGGATCAGAGTCGAGCCTCGCACTACCATCTCGCGTTCCTTGGCGAAATAGAGCGGCACGATGGGTATATTCTCCAGGTGGATGTATTGCCAGACATCAAGCTCGGTCCAGTTTGAGAGAGGAAAAACGCGGATGCTCTCGCCCTTGTCCACCCGGCCGTTGAACAGGTTCCACAATTCCGGCCGCTGATTCTTCGGGTCCCACTGGCCGAAAGCGTCCCGGAACGAGTACACGCGCTCTTTCGCCCGGGACTTCTCTTCGTCCCGGCGCGCTCCGCCAAACGCGGCATCGTATTCGCCTTCCTGAAGCGCATCGAGCAGCGCGCGCGTTTTCAGAAGACCGCAGCACTTCTGTGTGCCCAACCGGAACGGGTTCGCCCCTTCCTCAATGGCTTTCCAGTTCGTATGCACGATGAGCTTCGCGCCGATTTCCCGGCAAAACTCGTCCCGGAACCGAATCATCTCGCGGAACTTGTACGTGGTATCGATATGCAGCAGCGGAAAGGGGATCTTGCCCGGATAGAACGCCTTCTGGGCGAGGCGCACCATCACCGAGGAGTCCTTCCCGATCGAATAGAGCATCACGGGCCGGGCAAACTCCGCCGCCACTTCGCGGATGATGTGAATGCTCTCGGCTTCCAGAGCCCGGAGGTGTGTTAAGGTCAGCTTATCCACATTCGCTGGTATACAGGTTAGCATGGAATCATGCCTAAGTCTATCTGGATTGCGGTGATTGCTGGCTCGCTTGCTCTCCCCAGTCTATCTCAGCCGTTGACCATCGCGGGGGAGCGGATTCGGGCACACGTGAAATTCCTGTCCAGCGATCTCCTCGAAGGGCGCGGCGTAGGAACCCGCGGGGGAGACTTAGCGACGGAGTACATTGCCACTCAATTTGCACTCTCCGGTGCAAAACCGGCCGGGGATAATGGCTCGTATTTTCAGCGAGTCCCCCTGGTAGGGATCGAAACCTCCGAAGGGGCCGAGCTGCGCGCGACATCACGCAGCGGGAAAACCGCAGCATTCCGCTGGTCCGATGAGTTCGTAGGAAACAGCCTTCTCCAGCAGCCGGAGACGAACTTTGACGCGGAAGCCGTCTTCGTGGGCCACGGCATCGTAGCTCCGGAGTACCGTTGGGATGATTTCAAAGGCACCGACGTGCGCGGCAAGATACTCGTGCTGTTCACGAACGAGCCGCAATCCAACGATCCGAAATTCTTTGCCGGACGGGCGCTGACCTATTATGGACGCTGGACCTACAAGTATGAGCAGGCGGTGCGAAAGGGCGCTTTGGGCGCCCTGATTATTCATACGACTCCGACAGCGGGCTACGGCTGGGAGGTGGTGCGAAGCTCCTGGGGCCGCGAGACGCCGTTTGTGAAGCTGGCGCCCGGCGAGACGGACCTGGCGCTGGCGGCGTGGCTGAGCCAGGAGGCGGGAAAACGCCTGTTGTCGCTCGCCGGCAGGTCGGTTGATGAGCTGCTGAAAGCGTCCGATTCGCCAGAGTTCCGCCCGATCCCGTTAGACGTCCGGATCCGAGGTCGAATTCCGAGCCGCATCCGGCAGATTGAAACGCGCAATGTGGCTGCCCTGGTGCCGGGCAGCGATCCAAAATTGACCGGGGAGGCGGTTATCTTCACCGCGCATTGGGATCACCTGGGGATTGGCGCTCCCGTAAACGGCGACTCAATTTACAACGGCGCTGTGGATAATGCGACAGGCTGCGGCATTCTGCTGGAACTCGCGCGCGCCTGGGCCGCACTGCCAGAGAAGCCGCGGCGCTCCGCGCTATTTCTGGCTGTTACTGCCGAAGAGGGCGGCCTGCGCGGATCGGAGTATTACGGCACGCATCCACTGTATCCGCCCGGCAAAACCGCCGTGGCAATCAATTACGATGGGCTGTTTCCGTTCGGACGTACCCGGGACGTGGTGGTGGCGGGCGCGGAGCGCACTACCCTGTGGCCGCTCGTCGAGCAGATGGCCGTCCGAATGCGCCTCACCATCAAACCCGACCCGCACCCCGAACAAGGGCACTACTACCGCTCCGACCATTTCTCTCTGGCCCGGGTCGGCATCCCGGCTTTTTCCGTCAATCAAGGAACCGAGTTCTACGGAAAGCCGCCTGATTTCGGAGAGAAGATGTTCGAAGACTACAACGCCAAACACTACCATCAGCCGTCCGACGAATACCGCGACGACTGGGATTTTGCGGGCTTGGCGGAGCTGGGGCGCTTCGGATTTCTGATCGGAACGGAAGCCGCCAATCAGAATTCTCTTCCCACTTGGAATTCAGGCGACGAATTTCTCCCGGCCCGGCAGAAAAGCGGAGTTGCGTCGGGTGCCGAATAGCAGGTCTCGATGATTCAGCCCTCCGATGCCATTCTGATTGTTTCCTTCGGAGGTCCCGAGCGCCGCGAAGACGTCCTGCCATTTCTCGAAAACGTTGTGCGCGGCCGGAACGTCCCGCGCGAGCGGCTGCTCCAGGTAGCCGAGCATTATTATCACTTCAACGGCCGCAGCCCGATCAATGATCAAAATCGGGCGCTGATTGCTGCGCTCGAGGCCGTGCTTGCGGAGGAAGGACCGCCGATTCGGGTTTATTGGGGCAACCGCAATTGGCGCCCGTTTCTTGCCGACGCATTTCGCGCCATGAAGGCCGATGGTGTCCGCCGCGTATTCGCGTTCGTCACGTCCGCCTATGGGTCGTACTCCGGCTGCCGGCAGTATCTGGAGAACCTGGAGCGGGCTCAACAGGAAGCCGGAGCCGGCTTTATGGAGGTGCGGAAGCTCCGCGCATTCTACAATCATCCGGGTTTCATTGAGCCCATGATCGAGCGGGTCAAGGAGGCTCTGGCCGGCTTGCCGGCACAGAACCGCGATTCGGCCCTGCTGCTTTTCTCTGCGCATAGCATTCCCAAAAGGATGGCCGGTTCATCGCCTTACGCCGAGCAGTTAGCAGAAGCGTCCCGATTGGTAGCAGAAGCTGTGGGCCATCCGGAGTTCCGGCTTGTGTACCAGAGCCGCAGTGGACCGCCGAGCGAGCCGTGGCTGGAGCCGGATATCCTCGACGAGCTGCGGGCAGCGGCGGCACGCGGCGTTCGCGATGTAGTGGTCGTTCCGATCGGTTTCGTTTCGGATCATCTGGAGGTCTTGTACGATCTGGACGTCGAGGCCCGTTGTTTAGCCGATTCATTGGGGCTTCGCATGGCGCGGGCGAAAACTGTCAGCGCCGATCTCCGGTTCGTCCGTATGATCCGGGAACTCGTCCTGGAGCGCGCCGGTGTTGTGCCGACGCGCCGGACGTTGGGAGTGCTGGGACCCAGCCCGGACATCTGCCCGCCGGGCTGCTGCCCGGCTCCGCATGGACCCCGGCCCTCAGCCGTCGAGCCTCGCGCCGGCGCTCGACAGACCCATTGATCGCACCTTTCCGCAGCGAGCCTGATCTGTTAAGCCTGCCGAGTGCGGACACCACGATACGTCGGAAAACCGCCAGCGGAAATTCGGCGAAGTCTCGCGAAGCTGATGCTGCAGCCTCTCGCGAGAGCCGCGCCGCGCGGGCGTCCGGCAGACCTGCCCGTTCGCCAACTGCTGGACATAACCGAAATGAAACGGGCTCGTCGAGGTGCCGCATATTTCTTCACCATACGCACTACGGCCATCGATGTAAAACCGCCGCAATGGTGGCCGAAAAGCACCACGTTGGTCCAAGGCGGCCAGCCTTGCGAGAGCATGTCATTGAATTGTGGACGTCTGTTACGGCAGGTATCGTGCTTAGCAGGGTTGTATGAGCGACCTGGAAACTTCACGCTTTCGATACGGGTTATTTATTCTGTTCGCTATTTTCTGCATCGCGGCTGTTCCGGGTAACGCCCAGGAACCCGCTCCGCAGAACGAACCGCCAGACCAACAAGCAGCGCCGCCGGCCGAACCTTCCGCACCGGCGCAGCCTTCACCGACCGGATGGCGCAAATTTGGCGAATCGCGGCCCGTGGCGAACCTTCCGGCTCAGCTCACGATTCCTGCGGGTACCTGGATTTCGGTGCGCCTCAACGAGCCCCTTTCCAGTGATCGGAACCGCCCGGGAGATGTGTTTTCCGCGACATTGGCCCGGCCGCTGGTGGTCAGCGGCTATGTAGTCGGTCGACCCAGCCAGACGGTGGAGGGCCGCGTGGTAGAAGCGGAAAAGGCCGGACGCGCGAAGGGAACGTCCCGGCTCGGGATCGAACTCACGGAGATCAGCTTGGTGGATGGCCGCCAACTGCCGGTGCGAACGCAGTTCATCCACTCCTCTGCCGGCACTTCTCAAGGGCGCGATGCTGCCGCAATCGGAGGAACAACGGCTGCGGGCGCCGCGATCGGGGCTGCGGCTGACGGGGGCTTCGGCGCAGGTATCGGCGCGATCGCGGGCGCTGCCGCTTCGACCATCGGGGTGCTGTTGACCCGCGGCCGCGCCACCGAACTCTATCCGGAGATGGAGATCACATTCCGCATCCTGGACCCGGTCACGATCTCGACCGCCGGATCGGAACAAGCTTTTCAGCCGGTAACGGACCGGGATTACCAGCAGAAGGATCTCCAGCGGCGGCCGGCGCAGCCCCGGACCCTCTACGCTCCACCACCGCCTGTCTACGGCGGCTTCTACGCATATCCGTTTTACCCTTATCCATACTGGGGACCTGCTTACTGGGGCCCGACGTTCTTCTTCTACAGCGGACCTCGCTTGTATCACGGGCGCGGTTTTTACCGCCGCTGGTGATCGGGAACAGGCCTCCGGGCCTGGTCCCCGCCCGTCAACTCAGGTGGGATTGGAAAAAGCGGAAAATCTCGCGGTCCAGATCGTCGATCGACGGCTTGGGTTCGGCGCCAGGCATAGGGCCGTGCACGTAATGGTCGATCGCCTGGAAATTTACAGCTACGCCTGCTTTCTTCAGAGCACGCACGAAGTGCGGCGACTGATCGAAGGGCACGCGTCTGTCCTGCTTTCCGTGCATAAGCAGGAAAGCAGGACCTCCGGACTGCAGATGCTGAATCGGGCTCGCCTGGCGATATGGTTCCGGCATATCGTGAAATGTGCCGCCGAGAAAATCCTCAATTTGCGGCATGAGCGTCCGGTCCCCAGGATGAGAGACGTAGTATTCGAAATCGTATAGACCGGCAAAGGAATACGCAGCGCGAAGCGGCGGGAAGCTCCCGGCTTCTGACGAATTTTCGCGAAGCGCCCCCGTCCGGTCGGTAAGGGCCAGTAAGGAAGCCAGGTGTCCCGACGCGGACGCGCCCATGACTCCGATTCGGTTGACATCGATTGAAAAGCGCGATGCGTTCGCCCGCACCCAGTCAAGGGCGCGCTGGCAATCATGAAGTTGAGCCGGAAACCGCGCTTCGCTGGCAACACGGCACTCCGCGCTGATAACTACATATCCAAGAGGAACCAGGATCGGTGCGTAAAGGTTGGGAGTCGGCGCCGCAAGGATGTGGTCCAGGTCGAAACGAAAAGCCTTTGTCTGGGTGCGCCATGCGGCAACGCCGAAACGGAGAATGGCAGGAAGCGGCGCTTGAACAGGGGTGCGGGGCGCGTATACATCCAGCAGTAAGGTTCGCCCGGAGCGCTCGGCAAAAGGAATGTCGCGCGAGACGGCTATGGAGCGGGCGATCTCGGCGATGCCGCGGCCCCTGGAGGAGGAGGGATTCTGCTTTTCGGGATCGGGCCACTCATGCCCTTGAGGCCAGGCCGCCCTCCGGCCGGCTCCCGACAGAGCTGCGAGCCGAAAGAACTGTCTGCGATTCATGAAGATACTATCGCAGACAAACGCTCAGCTCGCGCAGTAGTCCAGCGCAGCCGTGAGCTCTTCCTCGTCTATATTCAGCTTCCGAAGCACCTCGGCCCGAAACCACGACTTCACCCGAAGGGTGGACTCGTGAATGACCACGTCGTGCTCTCCCAGGCAAATGCTGCAATCTTGAGGCATATCGCTCAGTTGGTGCGCAAGCGGGCTGAAAAATCTCACTTGCCGAGCGGGCGGACGAAAATGTTCCGCAGCGCGATTGGGCCATGGTCGCCTTGAATCATCAGCGGGTTCTCCGGTGCTTCGGAAATTTCAAGCGAGGCGCGCGTCGGACCTGGCGCGGCAACGTCACGGTGAATCGTAACCCCGTTATGGTCCACGCGCAGGAAGCGGGCATTCTCGACTTTCCTGCCCGAAGAATCGAATCGAGGCGCGCGGAACCAGATGTGAAAGGACTGCCACTCGCCGGGCGCCCGGCTCGCATTGGTAGCTGGCGGCGTGCCGCCCACGCCTTTGCCGTTGATCCAGCGCTCGTAGATTGCGCCGCAATCATGCACGCCTGGCCTCGCTACCCCGAAGCTGTCCAGTATCTGCACCTCGTATAAACCGTGCAGGTAGATGCCGGAATTCGATTTTGCCGGAATCAGAAACTCTAAATAGAGCTCGATGTCGCCGAACTTCTTATCAGTGATCAGGTTTTCGGTCCTTCCGTCCGGACCGTTAATCAGCAGCGGTCCTGGTCCGCCGGCTCCGGCGAGCAGGTCCCGTTTTGCTCCGTGCTCGACGCGCACCGAAGCCGCTCGATACCAGGTGTGCGATTTGCCGCCCAGAGCGTGCCACCCAGAAAGATTCCGTTCGTTCAGCAAAGGCTCCCAGCCTGGGCCTTCCAAGCCGACCGGCGCCGCGCGGTTAACCACCTGCGCCAGCATCGCATCCTGGCTGACGATTTTTCGGGCGCGCACGTCCTTTTCGCGGAACGCCGCCATCAGAATCTCGCGCATCGCGAAACGGTCGCGGTCGTAGATGACATAAATCCGGCCGTCCTTGGCCTCGACCCCGTCGGGATACGAAACATTCAGGCGCTCGTCGAGCAGCAGGCCGCCGGTCCATGTGCGGCCCTCGTCATCGGAGACAAACGCGGTCAGGTGCGAGCGGTCTTTGCCGTTTGGAGGGCAATGCTTTACCAGCAGCAGCGCGCCCGATGACAACCGGCGGATGAAGAACCGCGTGGACGGATGTGCGATTTCGGAATGCACCGGCGGAGACCATGTCCGGCCGCCATCGCTCGAGACGGACGAGCCGATTCCATATCGTGTGCGCGCCAGCATCCAGATGCTGCCGTCCTTCCGCTCGATAAGCATGTGCTCACCGGGCTGATCCGCGGCAGGAAAGCGCGGCTGGCCCTTCAAAGTGACGCTCCTGCCCTGATCGACGGAGGAAAAGACGTCCGCTCCTCGCGCGTCCCCGAGATCGTGGCTCAGGCTGCGAACCTGCTCCGCGGAGAGATTCAGCCCATCGCGCTCGTTGATGAACGCGAGAATCGCAGGCTTCGTCCAGATCGCAATTGGCAGCAGCCACTCGCCGGACCGCAGCGCGATCGGCTTGTTCATGAGCACGCCGTCGGCGATACGCCGCGGCGCTGACCACGCCGGGCGTTCGGAACCGGAATCGCTGGTGACCGAAGCCCATACTCCGCCGCGGCCATCCCAGTGGCCGGCCGCCTGCGCCCAGAACAGCCACATGCGGCCCTGCGGATCGTGCCACAGGCAGGCGTCGAAGGCGCGAACAAGACCGGGGGGGTCGATCACCAGCCGCGGCCCCGACCAGTGTTTCCCGCCGTCGCCGCTCGTGGCCAGCACCACGTAGTTGCCCGGACCTTCGCGCGTATCGCCGGCATACCAGACGGCCCACAGCCGACCGTTCGGGGCGCGCTCAATGCCTGGAATGCCTTGGAACAGGCGGTTGGCGTCGCTGTACTCGGGGCCCGGCGAGGTGATCAGCCGTGGCGGCTCCATCGCCGGATCGAATGACGCACGCGCCGCGATCCAGGCCAGCAGAACGGCGCAGCCGAGCTTCATACCGCCCCATCAGTCATAGATGCGCTCCAGCCGGCTGAATTTGCGGAACGCTCCTGAGTCGGTCGCTTCGGAATCACGCTCCAGCCGGATCAGGTTGAGCGCCAGCAGGCCTGCCGCGGTACGTGCGTCGTATACCACGGTGCGGATGCTCTTGTCGCCTTCCGGATAGAGCTGCATAGAGCTCACGAAAAGCCCTCGGCGCAGGAACCTGCGCAGCGTCTCGGAAGCCAGCGCTTGAGCCTTCGCCAGGTATTTCCGGTCCGCGGTCGCTTCATAAAGATCGATCGCGGTACTCACGGCGCAGCCCCGGGCTTCGAGCTCATCGGAGATCAGCGATCGCTGAATCACCGTGGAAACCGTCATCTCGGGACTTACGTGCGTAATGACGTCGTCCGCCAGCTCCAGCATGTCCGAGTCGCCAGTCAGGGAATAGGCCAGGGCCGCGGATTTCGCCATGCGCAGCGGTCCTTCCCAATACTCCGCGAGCTTGCCCGGCTTTCTGTCCGTGCCGTCGGTCGAAACTTCGTCGCGGTACCGGCCCTCGCCATCGGCCTTGAAGTACTGCTTGTAAGCGCGCAGATAGGCCACGGAGCGGTCGAGAAATACCTGCTCGGGGCGCCACTGGTACGCGCGCAACAAAAAGAGAACAAGCTGCGCCAGCTCAGCCGGCGCGACCGGCTCGTCTTTCCGCTGCACGCAGCCGCGGACCAGGTTCGTGCGCGGATCCCGATAGCCCCAGAACAGATCGGCGGCTTTCCTGGCCCACGCCAGGTATTTCGGTTCGCCGGTCTGCACGTGCGCAAACGTGAAGGCGTGCGCGAACAGTCCCGAATGCTTCACAAATGTCAGTGTGTCGCTGGTGACCCTCCCGGCGTAGTAATCGGAGTGCCGGTTATTCAGGAACGTTTCCGGATCGTGAATTTTGTACTCGTAGATGGCGTCAATCTCGGCCAGAGTCTTGGCCGGACTTTTAGACCATGTCAGATCATAGATGGTTGTCCAGCGATCAAGTTCATGGTTATAGGAAAACTTCCGGACCGAACGGACGCTAAATGCGCCCCCGATAATGTAATCCGTGAACACGTTGTAGAAGACGTGTTCGCCCCAGCCGAAAATGCCGGTCTGCTCGCTCACCAGGTTTTCCAGGAAGAAGTTCAAATACGCATCGGCGGCGCGCGCGTACTTGGGATCTTTCGACGCCTCGCTCAGAGCGTATAACGCGCGGATTGTTCCCTGATCGTAAATCAGGTTTGCGCTGTGAAGATGGCTCTTCCAGTAATAACCGAAGTCCCGGTAGAGGTGTTCGAAATCGCGACGGTATTCCCAGTCCACCTCTCGCGGCGCTTTCGGGGGCGCGTAAGTCTCGGGGTCGAGCGACAGGCAGAACACCGGAGTATGTTTGCGGCCGTAGCGGTCGGTGCCGCGCTCGATCATGGTGTCGAGGAACTGCCGCGCCCCGGCAATGTATGGCCCATTTTTCGGTTTGGCCGAGAGTAGCGCCACTCCTGCGCCTGCCCCCGCAAGAAATTGTCTTCGATTCACGTCTGGCATATGGATCAGAACGTAAAAAACGCGGCGAGCAGTCCGGAGCGCGGTCCTCCCGAATCCCGAGTCTGCACCGATGTGATGGTCCCGACCGACGCCGGCGCGGAAATGTTCAGGTTCGGGTAATTGAAGTTCGGATGGTTCAACGCGTTCGTAAATGTCGCCTGGACTCGAAGCGACGTCTTCTCCGTCGGTCGGAAGCTCTTAAAGAGGCCGAGATTGAGAGCCTGCCGGCCGGGGCCTTCCAAAATGTTGCGGCCCGAATTGCCGAACCGGCCGTTTGGGGGCGTGACGAACGCCGACGCATCGAACCATCGGTTGAGCGAGCGCTGATCCACGGGCAGGTTGCCGTTGCCGATGCGATCCGGAACGCCGCCCAACGTCTGGGTATTGGAAGGATCGCTGCCGGAGAATGTCGGCGTCATGTATTCCCCGGTCTGAGCGTTGTAGGTAGCGCTGAGCTGCCAGCCTCCGAGAATCCAATCCGGCAGACCTCCGCGATTCGCGAAACGCCGCCCCTTGCCGACGGGAATCTCCCAGATCGCCGTCGTCACCAGCCGGTGCCTCGGGCTGTACTGCGCGTCGGCCCGCTCTCGGATGCGATCGTAGGCGTTTTCGAGCGTCGGCCCGCCTTCGGTTGTCCCGACCTCATCGGCATCGGTCAGATTCTTCGCCCACGTCCATGCTGCATCGAACGACAAACCTTTGCTGAAGTTCCGGCTCACCTGCATCGAGAGCGCATGATACGTCTGGCTGCCGCCGTTGTCACGGTATGTGATATTGCGGAACAGCGGATAGGGACGGCGGTTTTGGTTGAACGGAACCGCGCTTGGAAACGGCTGGTTGATGTTGCGGCCGTAGATCAGCCCCGTGGATCGGGTGCCGATATAGGAGATTCGCAAACCCGTGTCGCTGGTCAGGCTTCGTTCTACGGTGAGATTCCACTGCTGGATCAGCGGATTCCGCAAGTTCACGCTGATCGCATTGAGGTCCACGGAGCCCGTTGTACCCTGCCCCAGGAAGGGCCGTTGAAAGGTGAGAAGCGGCTGACCGGCCGTGACGCTGTTCGTGAACGTTTCCGTTAGCGCGTACGGGCCGCCGTACATCTGCGAAAACAGATCGGCTGTCAGATCGTCGTTGTAGATGCCATAGCCGCCGCGCACGACCGTTTTGTTTCCGGCAAACGGCCGGTAAGCGAATCCGAACCGCGGTTGGAAGTTATTGCGGTCCGGTCGGCGCAGTGCGCGTTCCGGAAAGCCTGTGTCCGCGGCGGTAACAATCGGAATCTGCTGCGGAAATAGGGGATTCACGAACCGGTCCCGCACCGTTTGGTTCGGAACCACAATGCGGCCGTTGTCAAAATTGAAAATCGTATCGAATTTGTCGACCGGAGGCTTGTCGTATTCGTAGCGCAGGCCGTAGCTCAGAGTCAGGCGCGATGATACTTTCCAGTCATCCTGCACAAAGCCGCTCAGAAACCAGAACCGCGCCGCTTGCGAAGGGCGCGGATACGTGCGGGAAGTCGTCTGCGGCAGTCCCAAAAGAAAATCGGCGTATGAGTATCCGGTGAACCGGTTCGTGAAGCTGTAAGTGCCGAAGGAAGGGTAGACGTAGTTGTTATATTGCTGCGGGCGATACTCGATACCCGTCTTGAACGTGTGCGAGCCCCGCAAATAGGTCACCTGGTCGATAGCCTGGAACGTATTCTCGGCCGGCGCTTCCTTGGCCACCTGGAAAATGGAAACGAAGTTCGAGATCGAGACATTCGGAATGTTGCGCACGTCGTTTGGCTGCCGCTGTAGGCCCTGAATTCCAAGCTGGTCGATCAATGCCTGTCCCGTCAGGTCGCCTTCGCGAGGATTATAGCCGCGTGCAAAGCCCAGCTTGAATTCATTGATCAGTCGCGGCGAAACGGTCCAGGTATCGGAGACCGCCGCCAGCCGTCCGTTACGTACGTTGATCCGATATCCGGCCAGTTCCGGCGGAACGCCGCTGTCGATGGCGTGCGGTTGCAGGCGCTTGTAGCTGAACCGCGAATAGATCGTATGGCGCGGCGAAAAGTAATGGTCCACGCGAACGTCGAACTGGTCCTGGCGCGTCTGCTGCGGATATGTGCCGCGAAAATTAGCCACGGTCAGATCCGGAGGTCCGAAGTTCGGCTGCGGGAAGAAGAGCTCCTGCCACTTAAGCGCGGCGCTGCTCAGCCTGTCCGGCGGGATAATATTTCTGGGGAAGGGCTGGCCAGTAGATGGATCGGTAATGACGGTGGGCCGCGCCCCGGCAAGCAGTTGCGAGAAGTCGCCTGCCCGCATTTTCACGGTAGGCACGCTGGGGGTGAGAATGGCCGGAACGCGCTGCCGGAAACCTTCATACGCGCCGAAGAAGAATGTCTTGTTCCGCTTAATCGGCCCGCCGACCGAAAATCCGAAATCGTTAATGATGTTCTGTCCTTTGGAGGCGGCAAAGAACGGCCGAGCGTTGAGCGCGCTGGTCGTGTTCTGCTCGAACAGACGGCCGTGCAGCTCGTTCTGGCCGGATTTGGTGATTGCCGTGACATTCGTTACTTCGCCGAACTCCGCCTTGTTCTCCACCATGTTGAACTTCATCTCGGCGATTGACTCGACGGAGGGCTCGGCAGGCGAGTTCTGTACTCCGAAGGCGGGTGAGTTGGCGCTGATCCCATCGATGTTGTAGTAGAGCTGAGTGCCTCGCGCGCCGCCCATCGAAAACTTCGAACCGGCCGTCTGATACCCGGTGGGAGTGCTGAAGAGAAAGGTGTTCAGCAGAACGCTATTCAGCGTATTCAGCGGCAGATCGCGAAGTTCCTTGGCCGTCTTCACGTCCGAAATCGAGGGCGCGTCGGTTTCGACCACCGGCGTGCCGGCCGTAATGGTGATCTCCGAGCCGGCCGCGCCCACTTCCAGGTTGACGTCCACGCGCGCCGTCTGCAATGACCGCAGCACCAGGTCCAGATGCTCGAACTTGCGAAAACCCGCCGCTTCCGCCGTCACCGCGTACGTGCCCGGGTTCAGATGCGTGACTTCATACTGGCCGCGCACGTCCGTCGCAACCGTGCGGGCGAGACCGGTATCCTGATTTCGCACCGTAACGCTTGCGTTCGGGACGGCAGCGCTGCTCGGATCCATAACAGTTCCGGTGATCGTGCCGAAGGTAGCCTGCGCGTAAGTAAGAGTTGGCGCAAGCAGCGCCGAAGCCAGGGCGAGGGCGAATAGACGAAGCAGCACGTTGCCTCCGTGGAGATTGGCTTTTTTCTATCACGTGAGTGCCGGGCTGTCAAGAAACATTTCTCACGGCATGGGAATCTTTTCGCAGTCGTGCGCACGACTCCCGCTTGACGAGCTGCGTTGGAATCGTGACCTGCTGTGGCGGCCTGTCCGGCTGCTGCACCCGCTCGAGAAGCAGCTCGGCAAGGTGCCTCCCTACCTGCTCAGGGAATTGCCGGACCGAGGTCAGGGGAGGGTGCATGACACCGGCCTCGATGTCATTGAAACCCGCCACGCTGATATCTTCGGGCACCCGGATGCGCCGGTCCCGGAGCGCCTGGTACACACCCTCGGCCACCAGGTCGTCGGCCGCGAAAACAGCGCTCACCGGTTCGCCGCGACTGAAGATCGATTTCATCGCCAGGTAGCCGATGTCCTTGGGATTTTCCGATTCGAATTCCGCGAGTCGTACCGGAGCTCCCGCTTCCCGCATAGCTTTTTCGTATCCGCGGTATCGGCGGGCGAACCAGGACAGGCGCCGGTTGCCCGCGAACCATATGTCCCGGTGCCCCAGCAACTGCAGGTAGCGGGTTACCTCCCAGGCGCCGTGAATATCGTCGGACCAGACGACGTCATACGCCTCGGGATTCCAATCACTCAGAACATTGTCGCCGAGAACGGAAAACGGCACCTGCTTCCGGGTCAGCAGCTCCAGCAGGTTCGGCCAGTTGGTCCCCGCAAGAATGAAACCCGACACCAGGTCCCGCTGCTCCAGAACGGCGGGAATGCTCAGACGCTGCCAGCTCGTCGTCCCGTCATAACGGAAAGTCAGGTACAGGACGCTGTGTTCGCGGGAGGCGCAGTGAGCCTCCGCGCCGCTGAGGACATGGGAGTGATACGGATGAAGAACCTCGCGGTTGCTCAACAGGAGCGCGATCACCTTCGGGCGGTTGCGCGACAGATCCAGCCCTAGCTTGACCGCGGCTTTCGAGACACGCTGGCGGATTGCCGGGTCTACCGAGGCTTTTTGATTGGCCACCCGCGATACCGTTGACGGGCTTACACCAGCGGCGCGGGCGAGATCGCGGAATGTAGGCCGGCTCCGGTGTTTCATGGAATGTTTCCCGAATTCTGTGGAACGTTCCTCATCGCACAGGATTGTACCGGAGGCGATAGCGGATTGGCTAGCTCCTATTCCTGCCGGAGTGTCTCGGCGGGATTCGCCCTTCGAGCTCGACGCGCGGGAGCCCAGGCCGCCAGTAGTCCCGTAGCGCACAGCAGCGCGGCCGCGCCCGCCAGCGCCGCGGGATCGTTCGCTTTGATCTCGTATAGCTGCGCGGCCAGGAATCGGCTCAGCAAGAGAGTTCCCGCAATACCGGCAATCAGGCCCGGCGCAACGAGGCGGATAGCCTGCCTCATCACCAGGGCCGATATGTCCCTCGGTGTCGCGCCTAGTGCGATACGAACTCCGATTTCCTTCCAGCGGCGGCGCACATTATACGAAATCACTCCATAAATCCCGATTGTCGCCACCGTCAGAGCGAGAAATGCAAAGACGGCGAAGAGCGTGGTATTGAATCGCGAGCCGGCGACCGATTGCTCCACCCATTCCACCATCGTCCGAATCTCTGCCACAGGCTGATTGGGAAATTCCTCGCGTAGCAGGCGCCGGAGCGGCTCCACGAGGAATCGGGGATCGCGGCCGGCTCGCAGCACCAGCGTTGCACCGTGCGCGCCAAAGAGATGTTGCATGTAGGGCCGGTATAGTTCCTCGGCTGGTTCGCTCTTCAGGCTTGATTGCCGCACCGCTCCCACTACTCCCACGACCATCAACCGTCTCCCTTCCCCGGGGCGGAGAGAAGTCGTGAGGAGCTTACCGATAGGGTCCTCGCCAAGCCAATATTTCCGCGCGAGTACGTCATTGACAATGGCAACGGCTGCCGCGTTCGCGGTTTCGGCTTTATTAAAGGTCCGCCCGCGCAGCAGCGGAATTCCCATGGCATGAAAGTAGTCGGGACTTACGGCACGGTACTGCACATATTCGAGACGCGCGAGGCGCATCTGCCCGCCTTCCGGTGCTACGGTCGTTGTCGCCTCCACCGGTCCCAGCGGAAGGACGGTAGACAATGCCGCGGCTTCCACGCCGGCAAGGGCGCGCACGCGCTCCAGCAGCGCTCTGTAGCCGGATGCCAGCTTCACCTCGTTTTGCTCTCCGGTCCCCGCCGGGACTCGCACGGTCAGGACGCCTTCGGGCCGAAATCCAGGATCCGTCCTGAGCAGGTTTACAAAGCTGAGCAGCAACAGGGCGGCGCCGGCGACAAGCACCAGCGATAGCGCTACCTGCAACGTGACTGCTGCGTCACGCCCAAGCCGAACACTGCGGCCCCCGGCGAATGTTCGCGAGGACTGCTTGAGTGCCTCTTGTAGCTCGATCCGCGAGGTGTGCCATGCGGGTGCAAGGCCGAGCACAATGCCGGTCGCCAGTGCGATCGCCAAGCTGAACAGCAGCACACGGCCATCCATGCCGGCCTGGTCCAGCCGTGGAACAATCGGCCGCGCGGGCGACAGCGCAATGATCGCCCGCGTTCCCCACCAGGCGAACAGAATTCCGATAAGTCCGCCGGCTGTAGACAGCGCCAGGCTTTCCGTAACCCACTGCCGCACTATAAGCCAACGCGGCGCACCCAGTGCCAGCCGCAGCACCATTTCTTTTCTCCGGTCTAGTGCGCGCGCAATCATCAGGCAAGCCACATTGAGGCAGGCAATCAGAAGGACCAGTCCGACAGCGCCCAGCATCACCCACAGAGTGCGCCGGTATTGGCCGACCCGTAGATCTTTAAGCTGAGTCAAGGCCGTCCTCCAGCCTCTCAACTCCGGCGGGAGGTCGCCGGCAAAGATCTGTCCCAGCGCTGCGAGTTCCGCTCGGACCTGCTCCTCCGATGCCGATGCGCGCCGGCGCACCAGCATCGTGAAACCTCCCGCACTCCGCTCAGCGAGTTCCTCCGCGGTGAACCGCCAAGGCATCCAGATTTCGAAGACGCGGTTAGTCGTCTCGAATCCCCGCGGCATAATTCCTACCACGGTGTATGGGTCTCCGTTCAAGCTGAGCGTGCGGCCGATCATCTCCGGATCGCTGTGATACCGCCGCACCCACAGCCTGTGGCTAAGCACAACCTGGTTCACGCTGCCGGGGCGGAACAGGCGGCCAAGTGCGGGCGGCGTGCCGAACACCTCCAGTCCGTCTCCGGCCAGCGCCTCTCCGTAGACAAGCTCTGCGCCTTCCGCGCCTTCGATCGTCAAAGGCCGCATCCGGGTCAGCGTGGAACGCTCAACGGTCTGGGTACGCTGACGGATGGCGTTGTACGCCGCAGGCACAACTTGAGTTGGCGCGCCCCGCGCAGTGATCCCGCTCACGGCGTACAACCGATCCGAATCGGGATAAGCGAGCGGACGCAGCAGCACGGCGTTTAGGACGCTAAAAATGGCGGTGTTGGCACCGGTTCCCAGAGCCAGGACGGTCACGACGAATAAGGTAAAAGCCGGTTTTGCGCAGAGCGAGCGCACGGCAGAACGGATATCGCCGAGCATAGAAGCATGATAGACGGCTCTAAATTTTCCCGGTTGCACGGCCGATACATGACAGTAGCCGCACAGTATGTGGGGCCGATTCCGCCCGGGGAAAACGATGAGCGAGTTTGTCCTTCTTTTGAACGCAATGACGGCAGCCAGACATCAATGGCCAGGCCGTCCAGTGGCGCCGCCGCAAGAAAAGGCAGCAGATCCCGGCTGCGCCGGAATCCCAGAGACCGAAGGATTGCGGGAATCGGTCCGTAAGTATCTGGATTTCACCACAAGTCGCCTGGTCTGGGATCCCGAAGCCCGCTTGTTTGTTCTCGAGCGCAAAGAGAAAAACGGCCCGGATGGTCGATAAGGCGAATGGTATGAATCTCCGCGCCTCTACTGCAATCGCCTTACTCGCTCTTATGCCGAATGCGGTGTGGGCGGGCAACATCGGGGGCACTGTCGTGATCAGACGAAGTCTGACCAGGCGGACAGTTACGCCCGCGGCGAACGCATATCAACGTGGCGTCGCGGTGCCGCTGGGACAGGACTCAGGGGAAGATCCTCTTGGCTTCGAGCGGACCCACGTAGTGATCTATCTGGACGAAAAAGGGACGCCTGATGTAGCGGTAACCGCGGTGATGGAACAACGCGGCCGGCGCTTTCTTCCCGACCTGCTCGTGGTCCCCACCGGATCCACCGTATCTTTTCCGAACCGCGACCTGATCTTCCACAATGTCTTCTCGTTTTCCAAACCGAAGACCTTTGATTTGGGCAACTACCCGAAAGACCATACGCGGGTGGTGACCTTTACAAAACCAGGAATCGTTTTGCTGAATTGCCGGCTCCATCCCAACATGGGCGCGGCCATCGTCGTTACACCGAGCCAATGGGCGACCAGGGCCGACGCATCGGGAGAGTTCGTCCTTACCAATATCCCTGCCGGGAAACACACAGTTGTGGCCTGGCACAAGGCCGCCGGTTTCTTTCGCCAGAATGTCGAGGTAAGCGAGACCGGGAACGCCAGGGTGCAATTCCTGATTCCATTCGCGGCCGAGGATGGCGCAAGCCCGGCGGCAGCGGAGTGAAGATGCGCCTTTCCACTCGAACGTTCACCTGGTCTTTTCTGCCGGCAGCGGCGTTGCTGATCGGCAGCTTCTGGACCGTTCAGCGGCTGGTCATTTCCACCGTGAAAGACGATCTGCGCTCATCGCTGCGTGACAATCAGCTTTCGATCGCCCGCATCGCCGCACGAGCCGAGCAGGGCAACGGCCGTGTTCTGCGCATTGCCGGCGAGAATCCGGCGCTCAAAGCGGGATTGCAGTTGCTGCGAATCGAGCGAAACAGCCGCGCAGCGCGGCTCACTGCTGAGGACCAGTTGCGCGAGATCGGCGACATGCTGGGTTTCGATGTTCTGATGATCTCGGATCCGCATGGCCGCCCATTATTGGGTCTCATCCGGAGCGACGCGCGCCTGGTGGAGATTGATTTCGCTCGCGTGCAGCCTCCTTTGCGAGGCTTCTTCTCCTTTGACGGCGTCCCCTACAGCCTTACATCGGTACCGATCAACCAAGGCGATGAGAATATCGGGTTTCTAACTGCCGCTGAGCATCTCAGCTTGGCCGATTTTCGCAATCCAGTCGTACTGTCGCGGCATGGCAGAGTCCTGCAATCGACGCTTCCCGGGATCTCTCATCGCGATATCGAATCCGCGCTTCGGAAATGTGGAATAAGGAGCGAATGCGAAGTCCGATTCGGCGATGAAAGCTTTCTATCGATAGGCGTCGAAGGCGTCGACATCGGCGATGGATATTCGCTGCGCAGTTTTCAGAGTCTGGACGCGGCCAGCCGCCCGGTGCAGGCCAGTCTTCGAAAAGTATTTCTGATTTCGGCATCTGGCGGGCTCCTGCTGGCTCTCGTTCTTGGAGCGGTTGCGTCGCGGTCCATTGTCCGGCCGATCACGGGCGTGATTTCGCAGTTGCGGCAATCCGAGCGGACGGGCGTATTGCCGGAATTTCCAACCGATATCACGGCCATTCAGGAGATCGGCGAGCTAACCGAGGCATTCAATCGCGCCTCCGTTGCAATTCGCGCAAGCCGGGAGCGGCTGGAGCAGGCATACGTCGAGTTCGTGGGCTCGCTGGCAAGCGCGCTGGACGCGCGCGACCCTTACACCGCCGGTCACAGTTCCCGCGTGAGCGAATTTTCCTGCGCCATCGCCAAAGCGATGCATGCGGCGCCAAAAGATTTGAACGAGATTCGAATCGGAGCTCTTTTGCACGATGTCGGCAAGATCGGGATCGCTGACAGTGTTTTGCAAAAACCGGGAAAGTTGACGGGCGAAGAGTTCGATCTGATCAAAAAGCATCCGACGATCGGGCGCCGGATCCTCGAAAGAGTAAATGGACTGCACCGCTATCTTCCAATCGTGGAGCTGCACCATGAGCACTGGGATGGTTCCGGATATCCGAGGGGACTACGAGGGACCGATACACCTTGGGGAGCGCGAATAGTCCACGTCGCGGACGCCTACGATGCAATGACGTCGGACCGGCCCTATAGAAAGGGGATGGACCAGGCTGAAGCCATTCGGAGACTACGGGCGGGCGCTGGAACGCAGTTTGATCCTGACGTAGTGACGGTCTTTGCCGCGCTCTTGGAACACGGGGCGCTGTCCCGAGACCTGCGTGAGGCGGCCGACACACACACACCATCGCTGGGCAGGTTGGCTAAGGCCGTGCTCGGCCATTCCGCCGCGGTTCAGGCTCCGGTCCCAGCCGAAGTGGAGGCCTCATGAAGACTCTCCTGTTTTTGTCATTAGCATTTCAGGCAGTCCTCTGTGGCCAGGAAGCGGATTCCGGGCTCGACCTGAGGGCCACGATCAGTGTGCAGGGTGCGTATTCAGAGCGCCTCGCGGCAGCGCCGCGCTCCGGCGAACCGGTGGCCGGCGGATTTCGTTCTGTACTATATCCAAACTGGAAACTGAGCCCGAACTGGACCCTCTCCGGTGCCTTGCAGATCTCTTCACGTCCGTACTTTTTCGAGCAGTTTTCAACTCAGGGTTACGGGCTCAAAACCGACGTGCTGCAGGCGCATCTCAGCTATTCGCGTTTTTGGAAGAAGAGCTCGGTCGTCTTCCGCACGGGCCTGCTCTCTTCCGCGTTCGGCTCTTTTTTGTTGCGGTACGACGATGCCGTCAATCCGCTCATCGACATGCCCATGTCGTATGGGTATTACTACAGGAGAGTTTCCACTTTAGGTCTTGCCGGAGCACAGATCGATGCGACATTCGGCAAGGTGGACTTGCGGGCGCAATTCGTGAACTCCTCACCCGCCAATCGCCGCAGCGTATTTGATCGGGACCAGTATGGGAACTGGACGGCGGGCTCCGGGTACACTATTGCCCAAGGCTTCCGCGTCGGCGTATCGGCGTACCGCGGCCCGTACCTGCATCGTCAATATGCGTTCTATTTTCCAGGAGAGGCCAAACCACGCGGCTTACCGGCTACAGCTCTGGGCGCTGATGCGCAATGGGCGCGGGGCCATTGGAACGTCTCGGGCGAGTGGCAGCGGTTTCAGTTGGCGTATCGTGCGATTCCTGCCGTGAATACCCGGTTCGCTTACGGTGAGATAACGAGAACCTTGCATCCGCGTTGGTATGTGGCGGCGCGTATCAGCCAGATGGGAACAAATATTTCGCCGGATCGGCAGACTTATGAGTTTGCGGTGGGGTTCCGGCCCAATATGCTGCAACTGCTAAAAATCGGCTATCAGATCCAGCAGGCGCCGAACTTTTCCGGGGCCTCGGGAAACACGCTCGCGCTGCAGATCATAACGACGCTCCATCCGTTCTCGATTGCGGGTAATTGAACGGCCGCTCGCGCCGCGGTCCGGCTACCACTCGACCGGGTATTGCCGCAGGCAAACCCAGCAGGTGTATTTGCCGTGGATCGGATGGGAAATCGAACGGTGCATCAGCCGGCAATGGATCGCGCGCATACGGAGGACCACAGATCGCCACAGACCGGTGCTGTTCAGAGGCAGTGCCGGCTCCAGGACCGCTGCGACCCCGTTTGCGTAAGTGGTAGGTGTTTCCATCTCTATCTCCGGAAGAGAGTTTGGCGGAATGGGATGGGCAAGGCCCAAACGTGTTCCCCAAGAGTATTAGAAACTTTGCCGCCAATCGGTTTAAATGCTCTCTTTGGTTAATCAACCGGTGCGCTTCAGCTTGCCCGTACGCTTGCTCCATGCTTCTACCCGGCCGAAGACGTAGAAACCCAGCGGCACCATAACCAGGCCCATCACGAGCAGCGTCGCGAGCTCCGGAAGCACCGCCGAAAGCGGCGCGCCTTGCAGCGGAGCCGCTTCCTTATAGGTATCGACGCCCATCAGCTTGCGGCTTGCGCTGAGAGCATAGGTCGCCGGTGATATGGCGGCAAGGGGCTGGAGCCAGCCCGGCAGCACTGAGACCGGGTAGTAAATACCCGAGACCAGCAGCAGCACGCTCTGAAAAATGTTGGTGGCCTCGGCGCCTCGTTCGGGACTCATCACCGGAAGCGTCGCGGCAACCAATCCCAGTCCGACGAAAGCAAAACTGCTGACCGCGAGCACGACCAGAACCCCAAGCAGGTTCGCACCGCGCAGATCGAGCCGCAGAAACAGAAACAGTCCGAGGAGGACAAAGACCGCGCGCCCCGCGGCATAGGTCAACGCATACAGGCTTACACCGCACATGTGAATCAGCCGCGACACCGGGGCCATGAATGTATACTCCAGCGTCCCTTCCCAGCGTTCGAACGCAATCGACATCGCAATCTCGTTAAAGAGCACCGACAGAAAGCTCCACAGCAGCGCACCGATAGTCAGTGTCAGGGTGAGGCGCGTATCGTGAGCGGCAACGCCGATTAGCGCGACTGTTGCGGAACTCACAATTGCGTACAGCGTAAATACGACAACCCACGACCAGTAACGCCGGGTCAGGTGCCAGTCGCGGTACAAAAACCCGAGGATTTGACGAACGACCATCAGGCGACCTCCTCATTGTTTTCCAGATCGACCAGCTTTTCGCCCGCGAGTCCCAGGAACGCATCTTCCAGACTGGCCGCGCCCGCTATCGTTTTCAGCTCATCGGCGGTGCCTTCGGCGACAAGCCGGCCATGGGCCAGCATTCCCAACCGGTCGCACAATCGCTCCGCCTCATTCATATCGTGCGTAGTCAGCAGGATCGTGCTGCCCTTCCGCCGCCGCTGGTCTTCCAGGAAAAGCATTACGTCCCGCTTGCTCTTTGGGTCGAGCCCGGTTGTGGGCTCGTCGAGCAGCAGCAACGGCGGGTCTACAAGGAGTGCGCGGGTGATCGCCACCTTCTGCTGCATTCCACGGCTCATCTCCTCCAGGGGATCTCCGAAGCGCTTCGGCTCAACTCCCAACTGCTCGAGAATGGCCAACGCGCGCATCTCGGCCGCGCGCGGCTCCAGGTTGTGCACGCGCGCCGTGAACAAGAGATTCTCGCGGGCCGACAACTTCTTGTAATACGCCGCGTCCACACTGACACGCCCGATCACACGCCGCACCTCAGCCTCGCGCTCTGCCAGGCGCATTCCCATCACCTCGGCGTATCCGTGATCCGGGGTCAGGAGCGTGGAGAGAATCCGGATCATTGAGGATTTTCCGGACCCGTTCGGTCCGAGCAGACCGTACGCTTCGCCGGGCCGCAGGTGAAAGCTGACATCTTTGAGGGCCCACTCCTCCGTCCAGCCGCGTCGGAACCACGCGGTTCTCTTTCGAAATACTTTGCCGATGCCGCGAACTAAAATCGCGTACGAGGACACAAAGACCTCCCTGGAAAATGAATTCGAATGGAAGACATCTCGGACACGCGGGGTCATGCCGCAGCGCGGCACGTGCGGGTCCGGTTACAAGCGCGTGTCAGTGAAGAAGCCGATACACAATGCCCTTAGTATGGCTAATAGCGAGCGGCTAAGTCAAACCGCCCGCCGCACATTCGCCTTAAATTTTTCGCGAAATTTGTGAACTTTTGGCGACACCACGTAAACGCAATATGGCTGCCGTGGATTGTTGCGGAAATATTCCTGATGATACTCTTCGGCGCGGTAAAAAGTGCCGGCCGCGCGGACTTCCGTTACAATCGGGCCGGGCCAGATCTGCTGCCCCTCCAATTCACGGATTGCCTCCTCAGCCGCTGCTCGCTGCGCCTCGGAGTGATAGAAAATCACGGAGCGGTATTGAGGTCCGACATCGTTGCCCTGCCGGTCCGGCGTAGTGGGATCATGTATCGTGAAGAACACGTCCAAGATGTCGCGGAACGAGATCACATCCGGATCAAAGACCACCTGCACAACCTCAACATGGCCGGTCGTGCCCGTGCAGACTTCGCGGTAAGTAGGATTGGGCACGTGGCCGCCCATGTAGCCGGACTCGACGGAAAGCACGCCCGCCATTTCGTCGTAAACAGCCTCCAGACACCAGAAGCAGCCGCCTCCGAGCGTTGCTGTTTCTTTTCCCGCCACGCGCGTTCTCCTTTCCCTTACGGCATCATCGCACATCAAGACGCGTACTCGTTCTGGGATCGTGATACGATACTGGCTCCGCATGAAATTGAGCTCCGGGACGTTGGTGCTTGTGATGGCCGGCTGCGTGACTCCGGCTGCACGAGCCGGACAGCCGGAGGAACTGGACCGCGCGATTCACGACGCCATCGCCGGATTCCCCGGCAAAGTATGCCTGGCGGCGAAGAACCTGGATTCCGGCAAAACCTATGGCCTCTTGCCGGACCAGCGTGTTCGAACGGCAAGCACGATCAAGCTGCCGATCATGACCGCGGTCTTTGAGGAGGTCGAAAGATCCCGTGCCCGCTGGAGCGAAGAACTGACGCTCACATCGTCGGCAAAAGCCCCGGGTTCCGGGGTTCTGCGCGAGCTCTCTGATGGCGTGCGCCTCCCGCTGCGCGACCTGGTGCGGCTCATGATCGTCGTCAGCGACAACACGGCAACGAATCTGGTTCTGGACCGCGTGCCTCCGGACACAGTAAATGCCGAGATGGACCGGCTCGGATTGCCGCAGACCCGGTGTTTGCGTAAGATCGCAGGCGAACAGAGGGACCCCGCCGCATTCGGCGCCAGTAAAGCTGCGCTGCTGCCCGAGAATGCCGGTTTTGGAATCGGCGTCAGCACCCCTCACGAGATGGTCGAGCTGCTCGAAAAACTGGAGCAAGGAAAGGTAGTGAGCCCTGGCGCTTCCAAAGAGATGATCGAAATTCTAAAACGGCAGCAATACAAAGATGGAATCGGCCGCCATCTCGGCAATATGGCGGTGGCGAGCAAGTCAGGCGCGCTTGATCATCTTCGAAGCGATGTTGGAATCGTGTACTCCCCGAAAGGGCGAATCGCAATCGCCATCACATGCGAGGACCTTCCGAACGTTGACTATTCGCCTGACAATCCGGGTCTGCTGCTGATCTCGAAACTCGCTCGAACCCTCATCGACAAACTCGCGCAATAGCGGAAACACTCATGAAAATACTGGATGTGAAAACGACCCTGCTCACCGGGCCATCTACGAATGACCGGTTCCTTCGCGAGGCGCGCACATTGCGGAGCGCGGCCTTCATTGAGGTGATCACGGACACCGGACATACCGGCATCGGCGAAACGTATGCGGGCTATTTCTTCCCGGAAGTTGTGCCGCAGATTGTGGACTTTTTTCGCCCGATTCTGATCGGTCAAGGCGTTGATAACATCGCGGAGTTATGGAACCGCATGTATCACTGCGCCAATTTCTGGTGCCGGGTAGGCCTGGGTGTGGCGGTACTTAACGGCATTGAAGCCGCTCTCTGGGACTTGAAGGGGAAGCTGCTGGGTCTTCCCGTCTATGAGCTGCTGGGCGGACGCAAACATGAAAGGCTGCTCTGCTATGCAACCGGCGGACCGTCGAATTACCCCAAAGATCGTTTGGCCGAAAAAATCGACTATTATCTGTCGCTTGGTTTTCGAGGCTTCAAGGTAGCAGTGGGCAGCTACTCGCCGGAGGCAGGCTGGTACACTCCCGAGACTCCGGGCGAAGCGGCCGATTTCGAAGGCGACAAGCTGAGTTTTATTCGCGCGCATGCCGGAAAAGAAATCTATGTGATGCTCGATGGTCACATGGGAAACAGCGTGGGCAAGACCTGGGATCTCGGTATCGCGCTCGCCGTCGCTCGCGAGATGGAACGCTATGATCTGTTCTTCTTCGAGGAACCGCTGCACTATACGGACCCGTGGGGCTACGCAGAGCTGTGCCGCGCCACATCCGTGCCGATCGCCGGCGGCGAGTGCCTGACCGCCGCCTATGAATGGCGCGTGTTCACGGAACGCGATTGCTTCGATATCGGCCAGCCCGATGCCGCGTTCACCGGCGGCCTCGGTGAGTTTTTAAAAGTAGCGTCCATGCTCGATGCGCGAGGCCGCGGCGTCGCCACGCACGCCTGGGGAGCCGGCGGCTGCCTCATGCAGAACCTGCACTGCGCGTTTGCCGCCCGCAATACGCGGATTCTCGAGATCCCGCCGGACTACGCCGGCTTGCACAGCGACATTGTGAACGGCTCGTTCGTAATGAAAGATGGCTACGCGCTGCCACCCGATGCTCCCGGCCTTGGGATCATCCTCACCGATGAGATCAAGAACCGCTACCCCTTCGTAGCCGGCAGCGGGGAGTTCAACAGCGTGGAAGGTAAAGTTCTCCAGGATTAGCGCAATCCTCCGGGTTCTCTCTGCGTCACTCCGACTCCGAGCCATCTCCTGCGGCGGCAAGCGGCGAACCTGGCGGCGGATACGGCAGCCGGCCGCGCATCACCGCAATCTCCTGCGGCGTGTGATCCGGGAACGGAAGCCGGTGCTCTTCTCTCCACCGTTGCACGTCCTCGTGCGCTTCTCGAGCCCTCTCCTGATTCAGGCCCTGATCACGGGTGAGGTAAAGGGTCCTGGAGGGAAGCGCAAGACTCGTTCCGGAAGCACTGATCATCTCCATGATGCGCAAGAGCAGGTCCTCGCGAATTGCGGCGAACTCATTAAAGTCCGGCGTCAGGATATAGCAAAAAATCTCTACCGTTAGCGAGCAGGCTCCGAATCCGACCAGGCGTGCGCGCGCGCCTTCGGTTTCCACTTTCGGATGTCCGTAAAGAATCTTACGGATCTCTACGAGAACATATCGCAACTGGTCCGGCGTAGTTTCATACCGAAGCTCGATATTCGGGTTGAACATAAACTTCTCGCGAGGCCCGAAATTTTCAAGGTTGAGCGTGGAGAATGTCCCGTTGGGCACAAAGACGCGGGTTCGATCGGGTGTTCGAAGGCGGGTCGATCGAAGGCCGATCTCCTCGACGGTGCCGAATTTGTCTCCATAACGGCAGAAGTCGCCGACTCGCACCGGCTGGTCGAGGATGATGACGAAGCCGCCGAAGAGATTCTCGAGAGATTTTTGAGCGCCGAGCGCAATTGCGATGCCGCCGACGCCGAGGCCGGCCAGAACGGCTTTGGAATCGAAGCCGAGATTATCGAGGAGTGCCAGGAGGGCCAGCGCAATTGCAAAAACCTTGACCAGTCTGACGCCCAAGGGAACAATTGTGATCGCGCCGGTGCGCTTTTCCGCGATCAGACGCTCCCGGGCGTAACCGCCTGCCATATCGATAAAGCGCAAAGCCAGCCAGGTGATGGCGGTAATCGAAGCGGCAATTTCCAGTGTGTTGATCAGTTGCCGCAACAGAAGTGGCACGCCCAGCACCAGCAGAGCCGTGTGGGTCAACATGACCGTAATAAGAATCAGCGCGGGGCCAGGAACGATCTCGAGCAGCTTGCTACCCAACTGGCCGCGAGCGCGCTTGGTAAGCGGACGCAGCGGCAGTATGACGAGCCGCAGAATCATCCAGGCAATGCCCAGCGAAAGCGGGATCGTTACAATCACGGCGAGCCAGGCCCACAGAGCAATGCCCAGAAATTTGCGCTCGGCAAAAGCCTTGGGTAAATAGGATTCCAGCAGCGGCACGCCAAGCTGCGCATAGGCGGCCGGCACACTGCGCAGAGTGTCGGCGGAAATGAGCCATATGGCCGGATTTTTTCCGCGGGTGACGCGCTGCAGAACGATATCGAACGCGCCGCTATCGGCCGCAATGCTGCCCACGATCTCGCGATCGGGCGCGAGGTCATCATCGAGGCGCCCTTCCGGTTTATCGCTGATTTCATTAAGCTGCACCAGGCCGCGACGGTCGAGTATGGTTTTCAACTCGCTGGCAACCTTCAAGGCATTTTTCCGGGTCGCTGTGCTGGGCCGTTCACCCAGATCCAGGTATTCGACCGCGGTTTCGTAATGCTCCTCTTGAGCAGCCTTCAGAAAACCCGTGATGGTGCCGCGCGGGGTGGAACGGCCCAGACTATCGTTCGTCGCCGGCGGCCCCTGCGATGGCTTAGCCTGAGTCGAAGAAAACGGCGCCTGCGCAAACGAGACGAGTACGAATGCAAACAGCGTCAGCAAAGCTCGCATGCTCACTATAGTGCCCGAAGAGCGGGACCGGATGGGCAGTATACTGGTTTCGAAAAAATGATCCAGGTCGACCTCAGGCTTCAGCCAGCCGATCTCCGCTCGAAGATTGACCAGATGTGGAGGCTCTCGGCCGCCAAGATCCGCTCCATTGAACGGGGTTACGACCCCGCAAAGGGTTCCCCCGTGTTTACCGTGCAAGGCCGGTACACGTCGCGGGGATGGACGGAGTGGACGCAGGGATTTCAATTCGGCTCCGCGATTTTGCAGTTTGATGCCACAGGCGATGAAGAGTTTCTGCGGATCGGACGCGATCGCACCGCTTCGCTGATGGCTCCTCATCTGAGTCATACCGGCGTCCACGATCACGGCTTCAACAATGTCAGCACATACGGGAACCTGCTGCGTCTGATGGAGGAAGGCCACATTGCCGACGATCCATGGGAACGCCGATATTATGAGCTCGCGTTGAAGGTTTCCGGCGCCATTCAAGCCGCAAGGTGGACGCAGATTCGTGACGGGGGATACATTCATTCGTTCAACGGCTCCCATTCCTTGTTTGCGGACACAATCCGGTCACTGCGCAGCCTGGCGATCGCGCACCGGCTCGGTCACGTTCTGATGGAAGAGAATGACAAGCGCATTTCGCTGCTGGAGCGCTTGATCGAGCACGGAAGGACGACCGCCAAGTACGCGGTTTATTACGGCGAGGGGCGGGACGCTTACGACGTCTGGGGCCGGGTGGCTCATGAGAGCGTCTTCAATGTTCGCGATGGAAATTATCGATGCCCCAATTCCCAGCAGGGCTATTCGCCCTTCTCCACGTGGACTCGCGGCCTTGCCTGGATCATGTGCGGCTATGCCGAACAGTTGGAGTTTCTGGAAGCGATCAGCGATGAAGAGGTGGCGAGCCATGGAGGACGTGCTGCTGTCGAAGCCGTGTTTCTGAAAGCCGCGCGGGCTTCATGTGACTTCTACATCCAAAACACTCCAGCAGACGGCATTCCCTACTGGGACACCGGAGCACCCGGACTGGCGCATATCCCGAATCATGGGGAACGGCCAGCCGAGCCCTTCAACGACTACGAGCCCGTTGACAGCTCAGCCGCGGCGATTGCAGCCCAGGCGCTTCTGCGCTTGGGCGACTACCTGGGGAGGCGCGGGGCGCGCGAAGACGGAGCCCGGTATCGTCAAGCGGGACTGACAGTGTTGAACACCTTACTTGGCCCTCCATACCTCAGCACCGACGAAAATCATCAAGGCTTGATTCTGCACTCCGTGTATCATCGTCCGAACGGCTGGGACTATGTGCCGCCTGGACGGAGAATCCCCTGCGGCGAATCCAGCATGTGGGGAGACTACCACGCCCGCGAAGCCGCGCTGTACGTTCAGCGCCTGATCCGGCGCCAACCGGCTCTCCGTTTTTGGGGAGCTTCGGCAGCGGACCGCTCAGCCAGCAGCGATGCTATCCTACGGCACGGTGGACGAACTTCGGGCCTTCCTCTCGGGCGGACGTAAAGGTATCGAGCTCGATCGCGCCGCTCTGCAATTAGCCGCGCTCGAGTATCCTGGGCTCGACATTCGTCCGTTTCTGGAAATCCTAGACTCGCACGGAAGTGAGTTGAGGGCGCGTTTGAGTAAGCACGCGACCGGCGCGGAATTCGTACGAGCCGCCAATTCCTACTTATTTAGCGAGTTAGGTTTTGTCGGTAACTCGGCCGATTACTATGATCCGCGCAATAGCTGCTTGAACGAAGTGCTGGTCCGGCGCCTCGGCATTCCGATTACGCTTTCCGTGGTCTACATGGAAGTTGCGCGGCGTCTGAACCGCCCGGTATCGGGTGTCGGCCTACCCGGACACTTTCTGGTCCGCTACGATGACGGCGCTTTTGCCGCATTCATTGACCCTTTTCACGCCGGAGCTATCCTCACGCCGCAGCAGTGCTTCGCGCTGGCAAGAGAGGCGACCGGGGCTCGTATTGAAGAAGATTCGCGGCTGCTTGCTCCGGTTAGCGCCCGGCAGATCCTGCTCCGGATGCTGGCAAATCTGCGCGGCGTTTATCTTCAGCGCCGCGCAACGGAAAAGGCGCTCGGCGTTGTAGACCTCCTGCTTTCGGCCAATCCGGATTCCCTCGACGATCTGCGTGTGCGCGGCATGCTGTATATGGAGATGCGCCGCCTGACTCGAGCGCGCGCCGACTTCGAACGCTACCTGCGTATCGCGCCGCGCGCTCCCGACCGGACCGAGATCGCACAAAAGCTCCAGACTATCGCGCATCTGCTGGCCCGGATGAATTAAGGCCGCACCGGTTTCTGCCGCCTCTCGGTCGGATATATGATAGATGCAGATCCTGACCAGGAGGACCCATGCGAATCGCAGCTTTAGCTCTCGTCACTGTTCCAGTAGCGCTTGCAGGTCCGACCTTCAATAAAGACGTCGCGCCGATTTTGTACAAACGCTGTGTCGCCTGCCATCGCCCGGGCGACGTTGCTCCGATGTCGCTGCTCGACTACAAATCCGCGCGGCCCTGGGCGAAATCGATCCGCGAAGCCGTGCTGACTCGCAAGATGCCCCCATGGTTTGCCGACCCGCGCTTCGGCAGCTTCTCCAATGACCCGCGGCTTTCGCCGAAGGAGATCGAGACGATCAAAGCGTGGGTGGAGGGCGGTTCGGTCGAAGGCGCTCCGCAGGATCTGCCGCCGAAGCCCGTGTTCGCCGAAGGCTGGCAGCTTGGCAAGCCGGATATTGTCATTGACATCGGGCAGGATTTCGAGGTGCCGCCCGGTAACGATATGTACAGATACTTTACAGTGCCGACGAATTTCACCGAAGGAAAATGGGTTCGGGCGGCCCAGATCCTACCGGGCAACCGCCAGGTGGTGCACCATGTACATGTCAGCGTCGTAACGGACAATGATGACGAAAACAAAACTGCTTTCCAGCAGCAGGTGGGGCGTTTCTGGGAAGTGAAAGACGGGCTGTCGCGCGTTCGGATGGACGCACCGGTTGTCGATGACGCGTGTGCCAGCGAGCCGGCCGGGCTGCCCAATTTAAGCGGATTCGAAGAAGGATCGTTTACGGCAATGCTGCCTGGCAAGCCGCCTGACGTTTTTGGCGACAGCACGGCGAAGTGGATCCCCGCGGGAGCGAAGCTGCGATTCCAGATCCACTATGCCAAAGTTTCGAAGCCGCAGACGGACCGGACGAGCGTAGGATTTTATCTGGCGTCCCGGCCGCCGGAGACGCCGATGCGCCGGCTGGATCTGCGGAACCGCTATTTCTTAATTCCCGCAGGCGCCGAAAACCACGAAGTGAAGCGCTGCTACGAGTTCGAAGCGGATAAACGCCTGGTGTCTATCACGCCGCACATGCATTATCGCGGCAAGGACGCGCGATATGAAATCGTACGGCCGGACGGACACCGGCAGACATTGCTTTTCGTGCCGAATTACAGCTTCAACTGGCAGCTTTTATATCGCTTCCGCGATCCGGTCTACGTGGAAAAGGGCAGCCGCATGATCGTGACGTTTCATTACGATAACAGCCCCAATCATCCGGGCAATCCCGATCCGAAGCAGGTGATCCGGTGGGGAGACCGGAGCGAAGACGAGATGATGACGAGTTGGATCGAATATCTGGACCCCGCGCCTTCATCCAGGCCGCCGCGGATTACCGAAGCGGCCCGCCGATAATCTTCGCGCGGCAAAGAGGCGCTAGTCGCCGAAGGATCCAACCTCTTCACGCAGCTCGGCCGCTTCCTCGGCCTTCGGCTTTGCCGGCTGAATGCCCTGGACCTGGACCAGCTCCGGCCCCTGCGGCTCTTTCAGCACGTGCTGGCGGTAAAGCTTGGCCATCCGGGCGTTTTCTTCTTCCTGCTTCTGCTTCATCGCCCGCGCGCGAAGCTTTTCCTCGCGAGCGTTCTTGGCGATGCCCTTCGCGTCCAGATCATGCTGCACTTCGTTCGTGATGATCTCTTCACGCAGAACGAGCGAGTGATCGACGCTCTGGAGCCCCACCTTCTTGCCGCCGGCGAAAATCTCGTGCCGCCCGTGCTCCTCGTACCACTTGGTGAGCGTGGCGGTCATATGCATTTTCTCGATAATGTTGCGCCAGCCAATGCCGGTGTTGTACGCACAGAAGGAAATCTCACCCTCCTGAGTCGCATACGGAATGATGCACTGTTCGGTGCGGCGGAAATCATAATTGAACAGGTCCTGGAACCACATGCCGGCGATGAACAGGAAGTTCCAGCGGTCCTTGCGGCGCTTCTCGATGTCCTCCATCGTGCGGTCCGCGCCGACTTTCCCATAGCTCTTCCCGCTCGCGCCGAATGTCTTGTCGAACTTAGCTAACAGATCGGTCAGCTTGAAGTGCGTAGGCGACTTGAACGGATCGTAGTTGCGTGCGAGCGAAAGCGCCATCCCGAAGATCGAAAGCCACTTGCCTCGAGCCGCGTCGTTGACCCGCGCTACATCCCGCGCTAGCCGGTCCGCATTCACAAAAGCCGTGAACGGAACGGACTCGCGCGTCTCTTTGTCGACCATCACGGCCATTCCGACGCCGCAATTTGGATGGCAGCCGCAGCTCAACTGCCCCCAACTGGCCTGCGGACCGTGGACCAGGTCGCTCCAGTCGGAAAAGGTGCTGATGAAGGAGATCGGATACCAGTCGCGCGCCGGCTCGCCGAGCCCGGTCTGATTCTTTACGTCGTGGGCGAGGTGCGAAAGCGTGTAGCGCTGCGCCTGGCGCCGTTCGTCGGTTACCTCTTCGTCGCGACCTGTAAAGGACACCGGCTGGAAGGAGAGGAACGGGATCTTCTTCGGGTTGTCGAGCGCGAACTGAATGATCCGGCCCACCTGCTCGTTGTTGATGCCGTTGACGATCGTGGTGACCGGCACGATATCGACGCCGTTCGAGTGCAGGTTTTCGATCGCCCGCAACTTTACATCGAACAGGTTGCCGACTTTGCGGTGCTCGTTGGCCGCATTGCCGATGCCATCGAACTGAAGATAGGCATACCGCAGACCGGCCTCGGCAGCCTGGCGGCAGAATTCGGGGCTCTTCGCGAACTCGATGCCATTCGTGGCAGCCTGGACGCTGGTATAGCCGACTTTCCGCGAATACCGCACCGCATCCAGAAAGTAGGGCGAAATGGTCGGCTCTCCGCCCGAGAACTGCACCGACATCTGGCGCCGCGGCTTGATCGAAATAGCATTATCGAGCAGCGTCCTGATGTCATCCCATGTGAGCTCATGTACAAATCCCACCTGGTTGGCGTCCATAAAACACGGATCGCACATCATGTTGCAGCGGTTTGTCAGATCGACGGTGAGCACCGATCCTCGGCCATGAGTGATGGTGCTGGTGCCGTGATTGTGCAGCTTCTCGTCATTGTGCGCGCGGATGTCGCGGCCTGGAAACACCGATTCCAGGTGCCGGAAGAACGCCGTATCGATCGCCATCACATCTTCGAAATGGCCGTGAATCGGGCAGTCCTTCACCATCAGGATCCTGCCGTCGCGCTCAATGATCTTCGCCTTTATTTCGCCCGCCTTTTCATTCAGCAGGACGGATAATGGCTTCTTTCCGTCCAGGATCTCTTTGCGGATCTCCGGCACACAGCGCGGGCACAGTGAATCGGTTTCGCGCGGCCAGCCGAGCGGCGGCTTAGTCTTCTGATAGGACTTCAGAAGCGGTTTGTCGGACCATTTCGGGGTGAACGAGGGATTGGGGCGGATCTGGTTGGCTTTGTCGAAAACGGCCCAGGCCGCACCCGCGGCGTAAGTCAAAGCTTTTTCTACGTACTTGATTGGCTTGTGCATCTCTGCTGACTCCTCGTTAGGGCGCGGCGTTTCCCCGCGCCATGGTCCCGCTTGCTGTAAGAAATCCGTCTCGCGCGGATGGCCGTCCAGCGACTACCAGCACGATTCCGCCAGTATACGGAATGCCTCCCGGCCGAAACTATTCATCCCCATTAAACTGTTGATTTCCTTGTTTGTATTGGCGTGTTACCCGGTTGAATGGCGACGCGTTACACTCGACCTTATAGGCCGCCCGATCAATTCCCGTACAATTCAGTTTCTCGCTCGTCAATGCGGGTTTGAACTCGCGGGTGTGGCGCCGGCTGCCCTCTTGCCGGAGGCTTGTTACTACAGCGCCTGGATCGCGCAGGGATTTGCCGGCCGAATGTCGTATCTCACGGATCACCGCGCAGCTCTAAGGCGGGATCCGCGAAATCTGCTCCCGTCGGCGCAATCCGTGATTTGCGTCGGCAAGCTTTACAACTCGCCGCAACCCTACTCGACGACTTTCAACGACTCGGAACTGGCCTGGATTTCCCGCTACGCGTGGGGCCAAGACTACCACGGAATTCTCCGCGACGGGCTCGAGCTCCTGGCCCGAAAGCTCGAAGCTTACGCAGGAGTTTCGTTCGACCGGAAGATCTGCGTCGACGCGGCGCCTCTGCTGGAGCGAGCATTGGCCCGGAAGGCCGGGCTTGGCTGGATCGGGAAGAATTCCTGCCTGATTCACGAAGGCATGGGGTCGTGGTTTTTCCTGGGCGAAATGCTGGTATCGCTTCCGCTCGAGCCCGGCTCGCCGCCGCCGGATCGGTGCGGCTCCTGCACGCGCTGCATCGAAGCGTGCCCGACGGCTGCCATCGTGCCCACAGGCGATCCGCAAGGCCCGGCTTATACCGTGGACTCGCGCCTGTGCATCTCATACCACACCATCGAGCTGCGGGGGACCATTCCCGAAGAGCAGCGCGCAGGGATCGGTCATCATGTCTTCGGCTGCGATATCTGTCAGGACGTGTGTCCATGGAACAGCCGCGCGCCGGTAACCGGCGAGCCAGCCTTCGCGCCGCAATATCTGGCCCCTCCGCTTGAAAACCTGGCGGCGATCGGCGAAGACGAATTTCGCGCCCTGTTCCGCAACACTCCTATTCTGCGCAGCCGCTACACGGGTTTCCTGCGAAATGTGGCGGTGGCCATGGGGAACTCGGGGCTGGCGAAATTCCAGCCCGCACTCGACCGCCTGGCTGCTTCGCCCGATCCCATCGTCGCCGAACACGCGCGCTGGGCGCTAGAGCGAATCTCTCGGGCGGTTGACAAGGCCCCGCCGGCTGGCAGACACTGCGGGACGGCATGTCAGAAAACGATGAATGGCGCGGAAAGATCGGCAGGCTGAACGACGAAGAGCTGGCCGAGTTTTTGGGTGGAGCACCCTTCTGCAGGCTGGGCTCCCTGGGCGAGGACGGTTGGCCTTACGTGGTCCCCTGCTGGTTCGAGTACAGCGACGGCGGCTTCTACATAGTGCCGCGCGCCCGCTCGGCGTGGGCGCGCAATCTGCAGCGCGACCCCCGCGTCTTTCTCTGCATCGACGACTCGACGATTTACAATCGCCGCGTTCTGGTCAAAGGCGAAGCGCAGATGATCGAAGAGCCGAATGTAGGCGGGCGCTGGGTCGAGATCGCCCGGCGCATGTCGGTGCGGTATTTGGGCGAGCACGGTCCCGATTATCTTGAACCCACGATGGTCGAACCACGGTGGCTGTTTTTTGTGCGCCCGCTGAAGATGACGACATGGCAGGGCGTGCAGTGGGCCGAGCGGTACAAACACGCGGCGTGGTAGGCAGGGGGTCTCGCCATGAAATCCGAACCGATCAAACGGCGCAGCCTGTTGGGAACGGCGGCGCTGGCCGCGGGAGCATCGTCGCTCGCTGCGCCGCCCGACACTGCGCGCGATACTCTGCGGGTCGGCTGTCTCAACGTCAACACCTACTCGCATCTAAAGGACCTCTGGGCGCCGCTCATGAACCGGAAAGCCGGCGAAAAGAACGGCCCGCTCACCGCAATGCGGATTACTCATTGCTGGGAAATCGATCCGGCCAAAGGCGAGGAATTCGCGCGCCTCTACGGATGCGAGGCGGTGCGCAACTTTGACGACATGGTGGGGAAAGTGGATGCCATTATTTCCGGCGGCTACTACAACCATCCTTGGAATCACTTGCTCCATCAGCCGTATCTCGAAGCCGGACTGCCGAACCTGGTGAATCGCCCGTTCTCCAATTCGCTTGCCAAGGCCCGCAAGATGATCGAGACCGCGCGAAAACACCGCGCGGCCATTCTCTGCCCTTCAGCATTCGAATGGAACGACCCGATTGTTCGAGCGCGCAGGTGGGCCACGGGTAAGAAAATCGTCTGTTACTCAGCCACCAATTCCTTCGACGACTACCCGTCGCACGGAGTCCACGGCGTATATCTGGTGTCGCGAGTGATGGCCGAGTCCGGCAATCCTGTCGTTTCGGTCGCATACCAGGCGCGGAGCTGGCACAATCCGCCGGGGGTGATGACATTTGAGCACCGCGATTCCGAGGGCCGCTCTTTTTTTGGCACGCTGCACCAGGTAGCGGGCTCATGGGGAGGCATTCACATCCACACGCCTGGGGAGAACGGAGGGCGCGAGTTCCTGGTGCCCTCAGGCGAAGGTTATCCGTTCAACCGTAGCGAGCTTTGGGCCCCCACGATCTGGGCTTTTCAAAGAATGGCTTTCACAGGAGAGATGCCGCAAACTTTCGAGCAGATCTACGAGAAAACGCGCGTGTTTCTGGCGGGGTGGCGATCTATTCTGGAGAACGGCGGCAAGCCAGTGCGCCTGGAGGAAGTGCCGGAGCAATGGGAGTCCCCTGTCGAATTGCCGACGCATCCTGGCGATCCGACTGTGTCCCTGTTCATCAAGAAATTCGGCAAAGCATGACCTCGGCTCGGGTCATGATCGAGTCATTCTACATATCTCCGAGCCCGTTTGGCAGATGCTTTCCCGCCGTTGTACACTGGTTCTTTACATTCAAGCAGCGGGCGCGTTTGGTGTGTCCCGGCTTCCCACATCGAGGTTCCTGATGTACGCAATTGTTGAAAGCGGCGGAAAACAGTATAGGGTCGCCCCGGGCGACGTGGTCCGCGTCGAAAAGCTTCCTGGCGAAATCGGTTCTGAGGTCGAACTGCCGCTGAAGGCCGTATTCAAAGACGAGGGCCAGCTCGTCGCCGGGCCGGATCTGGGCAGCGCAACGGTCAAAGGGACGATCGTCCAGAACGGGCGCGGGAAAAAGATCCTGGTCTTCAAATTCAAACGAAAGAAACAATACAAGCGCACGATCGGGCACCGACAGGATTTCACCGAGGTGAAGGTCGGCGAAATTACGTTGCAGGTGTGAAGCATGGCTCATAAAAAAGGACTCGGGAGTTCCAAAAACGGGCGCGACTCGAATGCGCAGCGCCTCGGGGTCAAGGTATTCGGTGGCCAACTTGTGCCGGGCGGATCCATCATAGTCCGCCAGAGAGGCACTCGTCTCAAACCCGGCTTGAATGTCGGCTGGGGCAAGGACGACACGCTTTTTGCCAAGGTAACCGGCGTGGTGGAGTTCCGGGACCGCGGCCGCATGGGAAAATTCGTCAGCGTCAAAGAAGTCGCCTGATTTATATCCGCACTCTATGGCCGCCGGTTGAAGGCATCCGGCGGCTTTTGCATGTTTATCGACGAAGCAAGAGTTCTGGTCAAAGCGGGAGACGGAGGGAACGGATGTCTTGCGTTCCGGCGCGAGAAGTATGTTCCACGCGGCGGACCAAGCGGCGGCGATGGCGGCCGCGGCGGCGATGTCTGGCTGGTCTCCTCCGAGCACGAGAACACACTGCTGCCATTCCGGTTTAACCCCGAGCATCGCGCCGGCCGCGGGCGGCACGGCGAGGGCAGCAACCGTACCGGTCAGGACGGAGAGTCGATCGAAGTGACCGTGCCGGTGGGCACCGTCGTCTATGACGATGACACCGGCGAGCGGCTGTTCGATTTCACGCGCCCGGACGAGCGGTTTCTTGCGGCGCGCGGTGGCCGCGGCGGCCGCGGCAATGCCCGGTTTGCAACGTCGACTCACCAGGCTCCCACCGAGCACGAGCCCGGCCGTCCGGGCGAAGAGCGGCATCTGCGGCTCGAGCTCAAGCTCCTGGCCGATGTTGGGCTGGTGGGATTCCCGAACGCCGGAAAATCCACGCTCATCTCCCGCATTTCCGCCGCCAAGCCGAAAATCGCCGATTATCCCTTCACCACGCTGGAGCCGCACCTCGGCGTGGTACAGACCGAAGACTACCGTTCTTTTGTGGTGGCCGACATTCCGGGCCTGATTGAAGGGGCGCACTTAGGCCATGGCTTGGGCATTCAATTCCTGCGCCACATCGAACGTACGCGGCTGCTGGCCCACCTGGTGGATGTTTCCGAGGCCAGTGGGCGCGATCCCGTTGACGATTTTGAAACAGTCATGACGGAGCTTGCCAGCTTCAGCGACGAGCTTGTCCAAAAACCGATGTTTCTCGTGGCGACGAAAATGGATGCGGCGCAGGATCCGGATCGGGTGGCATCGCTGGAGCGGTTGGCCAAAGCGCGCGATCTGCCGTTTTTCCGGATTTCGAGCGCAACAGGCCAGGGATTGAATGAACTGCGCTACGCCATGGCGGAGCGAGTGCTCAAGAACTGACGATCACTTTTTGAGGGAGGCCGCGATCCGCCGCTGAAATTCGCGGGCTTTGCTTAACACTTGTGCCGGATCGAGCGTCAGCGGTTTGCCGTCACGGACCAGCATTTTGCCGTTTACCATCACATCGCGCACATTGGAGCCCTTGAGCGCATAGACCATCTGCGAATACACGTCGTAGAGAGGGACACCGTTGGGTTGATCGAGACGGATGGTGATCAGATCGGCGCACTTGCCAGGCTCGAGCGACCCGATCTGGCGCTCCAGCCCGAGCGCGCGGGCGCCGCCGATCGTCGCCATTGCGAGCGCAGCGCGAGCGGGCACCGCTTCAGGATCTCCGCTTGTGACCTTTTGCAGTTTCGCAGCAAGGTCCACCTCTTCGAACATATCGAAATCATTGTTGCTGCCGGCCGGGCCATCCGTGCCCAAGCCTACCGCGAGACCGAGTGCGAGCATGCGAATGACGGGGGCGACGCCGCTCGCCAGTTTCATATTGCTCGAAGGGCAGTGTGCGACGCCCGTGCGGCGCGACGCCAGGATTTCCAGATCGCGCGGGCTCATCCAGACCGCGTGCGCGGCAACCGTCCTGCCAGTCAGCACCCCCAAGGCATCGAGCGCCTCCGTCGGGCTCTGTCGCCGCTTGGCCTGCGACTCGTCGTTCTCGCGCCGTGTTTCCGATAGATGAATCAGCAGCGGCGCGCCATAACGGTCCGCCAGCTTCCGGCAGGCGACCAGCGTCTCGTTCGAGTTGGTGTAAATCGCGTGCGGCGCCACGGCCGGTACAACCAGCGGGTCAGCTCGGAAGCGCGCCAGGAATTTTTCGGCGAAGCGCAGCGCATCCGCGGGAGTTTTCGCGTCCGGGGAGGGAAAACCGATGATCGTCTCGCCCAGCACGCCGCGCATGCCTGCTTCCCGCGCTGCTTCCGCCACAACGTCTTCGAAGTAGTACATATCGGCGAAGGCGGTGGTTCCGCTCAGCATCATTTCGAGACAGGCCAGCCGTGTTCCCCAGCGGACGAAGTCGGGGTTGACGTTGCGGGCTTCGGCGGGAAAGATGTAATTCGTCAGCCAGTCCTGGAGGCGCCGGTCATCGGCGATGCCGCGCAGCAGAGACATGGCCGCATGGGTATGCGTGTTGATCAGTCCCGGAGCCAGGATGGCTTCGCCGCGATCCAGGCGCTGGCGTGCTTGAAAGCGGCTTTCGAGCTCGCGGCGCGGACCGGCGGCCAGGATCCGCTCACCGCGGACGGCCACTGCTCCGTCTTGGATCACCTGCTGTCCCGAGCTCATGGTGACAACGAACCGCGCGGTCCAGAGCCAGTCCGCAGGCTCGGCGCCGGAGAGCGCCGCCGCAAAACACAGCAGACTACAAAAAAGACGCATCGAATGGCCTCGGGAAAAGATCTTTGAGGCGCAGGCTTTCCGTCTTGCCTTCCGGATTCGCGAGGATCAGCTCGATATCGCCGCAAAACTCCCAAAGAATCTGCCGGCACGCTCCGCAGGGCGGGGTCAGCATATCGGTATCGGCAGCGACTGCGATGCGATGAAAACGGCGCGCGCCTTCGGACACAGCTTTGAACAAAGCCACGCGCTCCGCGCACAAGGTCAGGCCGTACGTGGCGTTCTCGATGTTGCAGCCAGTGTAAACATGGCCGGCGGCATCTTCGATCGCGGCACCCACACGGAACGCGGAGAACGGAGCATGTGCGTGTCGCCTCGCGTTGAGGGCAGCCTCCACCAGCGGATCCATTCAGTCCTCCAGGCGCGGCACCAGCGCCTTCAGCAATGCAATCAGTGTGTCCCGCACCATGGCTCCGGTCTCCAGGACCTCCTCGTGCCGTATGGGCTGCGGCAGAATGCCTGCCGCCATGTTGGTGACGCAGGAAATGCCGAGCGCCTCAATGCCCATGTGGTTTGCAGCGATGACCTCGGGAACGGTGGACATACCCACAAGATCGGCGCCGATAGCCCGCAGATATCGGATTTCCGCCGGAGTCTCGTAGCTGGGGCCCAGCATGGCTGCATAGACGCCTTCACCGAGCTGAATGCCCAGATCGCGGGCCGCTTCATGCGCGACTATGCGCAGGCGCGGTGAATATGCTTCGGTCATATCGGGAAAGCGCGGGCCCAATGAATCGTCGTTCGGGCCAACCAGCGGATTGGATCCTTGCAGGTTGATGTGATCCGAAATAAGAACCAGTCCGCCGCGGCCGTACGCCTGGTTGATGCCGCCCGCGGCGTTCGTGAAAATCATCCGGCGCACGCCCATTGATCCGAGGACGCGCACGCCGAAAGTGACCTGTGCGGGCGTATAGCCTTCATACAGGTGAACGCGCCCGGACATCACGGCCACATCGATCACGCCAAGCTTTCCGATGACCAGCACGCCCGCATGCCCCACCGCAGTCGAACAGGGCCAGTTCGGAATCGCGGCGTAGGGTATCTCGGCAGGCTCGGCGAGTTCGCGGGCGAATCCGCCCAAGCCGCTGCCCAGCACGACTGCGATGCGCGGCCGCAGCGGCGTTTTGGATTCCAGCCACGCGCGCGCTTCCGCAATCACAGCAGCATTCCGGCTATCGCCGCCGACATGAAGTTCGCCATTGTTCCGGCGGCCACCGCTTTTAGCCCCAGGCGAGCCAGATCAGATTTGCGGTTGGGCGCCAGCGCGCCGATGCCGCCGATCTGTATGGCAATCGAGCTGAAGTTAGCGAAGCCGCACAGCGCATAGGTAGCGATCGTAAACGAGCGCGGGTCAAGCTGCGCTTTGATTCTACCGAGCTCCAGAAATGCTACGAATTCGTTCAGTACGAGGCGCGTGCCCAGCAGGTTTCCCACTGTGGCAGCGTCCTTCCAGGCAACTCCGATGAGCCACGCGATGGGCGCGAACAGCACACCGAAGATCTGCTGCATCGAGCCCGGAACCCAGCCCAGACCCGGTACTCCATGCAGCCATCCGAGAATGCCGTTCAGCATCGCAATGAGCCCGAGAAATGCAATCAGCATGGCGCCGATATTTAGCGCCAAATGCAGCCCATCTGCGGCTCCCTGCGCGGCCGCGTCGATGACGTTTACCGCCGTCCTCTCTACCCGCACCTCGACGCGCCCGGCGGTTGCAGGCTTCTCCACCTCCGGGAAGAAGATCTTGGCCAGCATGATCGTGGCCGGCGCGGTCATGATCACGGCTGTGAGCAGGTGAACGATTTCGACGCCCGCGATTTTGACATAGGCCGCCATCACCGCGCCAGAGACGTGGGCCATACCGCTGGTCATCACGGTGAACAGCTCTGAGGTGGTAAGGCCCGCGAGAAACGGCCGGATCGTCAGCGGCGCCTCGGTCTGCCCCATGAAGATACTGGCCGCCACATTGAGCGATTCGGCGCCGCTCACGCCCATGACTTTCTGCATACCGATGGCCATCGCTTTGACCACGGCCTGCATGATGCCGAGATAGTACAGAATCGCGAAAAACGAAGCGATGAAGATGACGATCGGGAGCACCTGGAATGCGAAGATAACTCCCATCGGTCCGGTCTTCTCTCCAAGCGGGCCGAAGACAAAGCTGCTTCCGGCTTCGGCATATTGGAGCATGGCGTTGACCCCGGCGCCTATGGCCTGGAAGATGCGGCCGAAAGCGGTCTTGAGCACGAGGATGGCGAACAGGAACTGGAGAGCCAGGCCCCAGATCAGAATACGCGCGCGAATCGCCCGCTTGTGAGCCGAGAACAGCCAGGCGATCGCGAGAATCACGATGAGCCCGGCCAGCCCTGTAAAGCGCGCCATTACCCCACAACTTCCAAAATCAACTCCCGTTCGTCAGGCCGCTGCGCAGAAATCCGGAAGGCATCCTCGACCAGTTCAGCGGCCTCCTCCACATGGTCCTCCTTGGTGTAGTAGA
>Ga0070741_10002249_pt1 | contig 53061 bp, 42 predicted proteins | sample Coa_R1_4_FD_66440 | JGI IMG/M metagenome (GOLD analysis project Ga0070741, IMG submission 66440) | Surface soil microbial communities from Centralia Pennsylvania, which are recovering from an underground coalmine fire - Coalmine... | ecosystem: Environmental > Terrestrial > Soil > Unclassified ... | reverse complement strand
TTCAGTCCGCCACCTGTGGGAATGTCGACTTACTGCGGGAAGATCTCCGGGTGGCTGCAGGAGCGCAAATGGCGCCCATCAACATCGTGTTGCGCGGCGATGGCGCCAGCTTATCCGGGACCATTGAATCCGACGGGCATGCCGGCAGAGGCAGCGTTCTCCTCGTGCCTGATCGCGCATCCGTCAGCCGTGTGCAGACCACTTTCGTGATGTCAGGTGGTCAGTTCCAGTTTGATCGACTGGCTCCCGGCGACTATCGCGTGCTGGCCGTAGATCACGCCGACAAAATCGAGTTCCGCAACCCCGAAGTCCTGAGCGCTTATCTGTCACGTGCATCTAGGGTGACGCTGCAATCCGGCGCACAAGCGAAAACGACAGTCGAACTGATAGAAGTGGGGCAGCAATAGCTATGCGATGGCGAATTGCGCCGGTGCTCCTTCTCGCCGGGCTGGCAGGCGCGCAGCAGGCACCTACGCGCTCACCCCTCCCACGCGGCGAGTACAAAATCACCGGCCAAGTGATCAACTCGGTGGGAGGACAGCCCTTGCCCTCACTGGATGTCTCCATCACTTCGGCCCAGCAGCGCGATCAGGTGCAGCACACCGTCAGCGACGACAGCGGTCATTTTGCGTTCCTGAACGTCGCGCCCGGCAAATACGCGCTGGAAGCTCGCGGTCATGGATTCGTAAACCAGGCCTTCAAACAACACGAGGGATTCTCGACCGCGATCGCCGTAGGACCGGGCCTGGTCTCTGAAGGACTGGTGTTCCCGGTAAATCCTGACGCCTCCATCAGCGGCAACCTGACCGACGAACAGGACGAAGCGGTACGCGAAGGCCAAGTGCTGCTGTTCGTCAATGGGCTGGAGAACGGCAAGCAGGGCATTCAATTGGCAGCGCAGGCCACGCCTGACGATACCGGTCACTATCGGTTCTCTCACTTGGCCCCCGGGAAGTACTACATAGCAGTGTTGGCGCAACCGTGGTACGCGCAGCATCAACCCGGCATCACCAGCGTTTCTGCGGACGAATCCGGTCAAGCTGAAGCGCCGAGATCGGATCTGGATGTCGCGTACCCTACCACGTACTACGCGGGTGCCACGGACGAGAGCGCAGCCACGGTCATCACTCTCAAAGCGGGCGACCGCTTTACCGCCGATGTTCAGCTTAGGGCCACGCCCGCGCTGCATTTGCTGATCAACAGTTCAGCGCAGAAGAGTCCACCCTCGGCGGGGCTGCCCCAAGTTACGGTCACTCCTAACCTGCAACAAAGGTTATTCGGCAGCTATGAAACCTATGTAGCGGGGGCGACCACTTCTTATTCGAGCGGCGGCATGACACATCTCGAACTCACCGGCGTTCCACCGGGTCACTACGTGGTGAGTTTCCCCTCGAGCGATGGTAAGGAAGCCCGCGAGCAGGAGATGGACATTGCAAGCGACATGGAACTTGACCCGGCAGGGGTCTCGAATGCGTCCGTCACGATAACCGGAACTGTGCACATTGAGGGCTCGACTACATTCCCCCAGGTGCGCTACATCCGTTTCGAAAATCACGAAAATGGTGACGTTTTCGGAACCAATGTCGACCAACATGGTGAATTTGAACTGCAACATCCGGTGGCGAAGCCCGGGCTCTACGAAATTTCCTCGTTCAACATGGGTGGTTATTACGTAAGCAGTGTGACAGCAACCGGCGGCAAGGTGTCTGGGCACACGCTTCAACTTGCCCCCGGATCGTCCGTGAAGTTGAGTATCGGCATGTCGAAGGGGCTGGGAACGGTGGACGGGACAGTGCTTCGGGACAATAAACCTGTAGCCGAAGCGATGGTCGTGCTGGTCCCGCAAGAGCCAGGTAGAAATCTGGCGCGTGTGCGGCGAGATCAGAGCGACAGCGACGGCACCTTCACTCTCGCCTCGATAGTGCCGGGCAAATATACGGTGGTCGCCATTCAGAATGGCTGGGACCTGGAGTGGTCTAACCCGGAGGTCCTAAAACCATTTTTAGCCAATGGGGAACCGGTCGAGGTCAGGCCCGAGGGGAAGTATCAGATCAAGGCTAAAGCCCAGGGCAAGTAGTTAATACGGGCACCAAACAGTAACGACGCGCAGACATTCCAATCCCGGCAAGGTATGATGGCGTCCCAGAGCTCTTGTGGGGAGGGCAACATGTATTTTGAACAGTTCTACCTGGGATGTTTGGCGCATGCCTCGTACATGCTTGGGTCGGATGGCGAAGCGGTGGTGGTCGATCCGCAGCGCGATGTGGACATCTACATCCAGGCGGCGGCGGAACATCAGCTCAAAATAACCCACATTTTCGAGACTCATTTGCACGCGGACTTCGTCTCCGGCCACAAGGAACTGGCGGAGCGTACGGCGGCGAAGATTTGCATCGGCGCCAGGGCCAATGCCACATTTCCTCACATCGCTTTGAATGACGGGTTCGAACTGCGAGTGGGCAAAATCCGTATTCAGGCTTTGGAGACGCCGGGGCACACCTGCGAAAGCACATGCCTCCTCATCACCGACGAAGAAAAGTCTGCTCGCCCCTGGGCGGTGTTGACCGGAGACACCCTGTTTATAGGTGATGTGGGCCGGCCCGATCTGTCGAAAACCCATTCCCCGGAGGAACTTGCCGGCCTGCTTTACGACAGCCTGCACGAGAAGCTTCTGACATTGCCCGATGACGTGATTGTGTATCCCGCGCACGGGGCCGGATCGCTGTGCGGAAGGAACATGCGGTCGGAGAAGTCCTCGACTATAGGGACGGAGCGCCTCACCAATTACGCGCTACAGATCAAGAGCCGGCAAGAATTCATCCGCGAGTTGACTACCAACCTGCCGGCGCGTCCCGAATACTTCTTGCAGGACGCCGAAATGAATCGCGAAGGCGCGGCTGCTTTGAGCGCCCTTCAGCCCTTGCGCCGGCTGGCTCCTGCGGCCGTGAAGTTGGAGCTGGAGCGAGGCGCGGTTGCGCTGGACGTACGCGCCGGAGATCGATTTGCTGAGGCCCACGTGCCGGGCTCAGTCAATATCGCTCTCTCAGGACAGTTCGCAACCTGGGCTGGCACGGTGCTGGGACTGGCCTCGCAGCCAATTCTCGTCGCGGATACGCCGGAGCAGATTGAGGAGGCCCGGTTGCGGCTGGCAAGAGTAGGCATCGAAAACCTGCGTGGCTACCTGGCCGGCGGTCTGCAAGCATGGCGAGAAGCCGGGCTCGCGGTCGCCACCGTCTCACAGATCACCGTGAACGAACTTCAGCAGCGTGTGTCACAGGATCGCACGCTTGTTCTCGACGTTCGGCGACAGGGGGAGTGGGACGCTGGTCACATCGCAGGAGCGGAATTCTGGCCGCTCGACCGGTTTAGTTCGTCGCTTCCAAAAATCGAGAAGCGGGCGCCACTCGCAGTTCATTGCAAGAGCGGATACCGCAGCATGATCGCCTGCTCCCTGCTGCAACGAGCCGGGTACTCGAATGTGGTAAACGTGGTCGGCGGTTTCGACGCGTGGCAAGAGGCACACCTGGCGGTGACCAAAGAAGCCGTCGCGCAATGAGGTGGTACGTCCCGAGCCTTGCGGGCGCCACCTGGTTGAAATTAGCTCCTAGAATGTCGTGCGGTACTTCCCGTCGAATGCATACCCGCCCCACTGGTCGCGGGTGGCGCTGACAGCCCAGTGTTTACTGACCTGGTAGTCGCCTTGCACGACCTCACCCTGCGGATTGGTGACATCGGTCGAAAAAGTAAAGATGAAATTGCGGGTGACACGCTGCTGAATCGCGATGCGCGCGCTGGGATCGGTACCATTGCCGCCGATCGTGGGATCAATCTGCAGGCTGGAGATGCCGGCAAACTTCTGCAAGCGGCTGCTCACCTGGCTGGCAAGACCGGAAGCCAGCACCGAGTTCGCGCTCAGGCTTCCAGGTGTGCTCTCTTCGGTGGTCTGTCCCCGTGCGATCAGGTTGATTACGTCCACGGTGGCCAATGGGGGGTCGGAACTATAACTCGTGCGCAGGCGGTCAATTGGTCCCAGCATGGTGAGCGTCAGGTTGTACTGCTGCACCACCGTGGTAATAACCACGTTCAGGACAGGCTGGGTCTCGTTAGGATTCACGAAGTCGATGATGCCACGCTGCAAAGTGTAGCGATTGTTTTGAAAGAAGAGATCGCCGCCCGTGAAATCCGTCCTGCCGACTATCACCGGGTTGGCGGCAGTGCCCACCACACGCAGGTTCATGCCTCCCTGCAAACTTAGCTGTGAACTCACCAGCCTCAACTGCGATGTCGACTGGAGCGCCACGTTGAGCTTAAGGTTTTGCGTAAATCCCTGGCCGGTAGGGGGCACGTTGGGACCGCCCCCTAGTTGACCCATGAACTCCATCAGGTCGAAATCTGGCGTGAAACCCAGGCTATCGATGAGAACGCGTCCATTCAGCGTGGATGCATCCGTACTCCCTAGCAGGGTGAGATTGCTGTCGAGAACCGCTCGCATGCCTTCGGGATAACGCAAGCGAACCGCTTTCGTATTCAGCGAGACGTTGAACTTCACAGCAGGCTTGTACGCCACCGTACCCGCCGCGGAGATATCGCCGCCACCGGATTTGCCCTTCAGTTCCGTGATTCGCACCTGGTTGTCGTCGATATCAAAAACGCCGTTCACGTTCTGAACGCCGAGCGGTGCGGTAGCCGTTGCCAGGCTCACGTTCTCAAGTCGCACCTGGCCTTGTACTCCGACTTTGGAACTCGCGCTCTTGGTCGCCTGCACATTCAAATTTACTTTTCCGCCGCTCTGAATGGTCGGATCGAACAATTGCGCAAGTTGCATATCCACGGCTCCCGTAACTTGCAGGCGCGGAGGCGCAGAACCCTGCAGGGGAATCTCTCCATGGAACTTCAAATCGCTGTCAGTGCCGCGAATCTCTCCCGCGGGCAGCGTCAAAACACCATTCACGTAATCCGCTTTGATCACACCCACGTTGCCGATCTGCACCTGGTTGTAAGCCACCCTCAGGGTGGGCACGGTGAGATGGGCTTCCATTTTGGATTTGTTTTTCGCCGGCCCCTTGACGGACGCGTGAAACTCTAATTCACCCTGAACCTGCTGTGGTACGGGCTTATACAGCGCGATCAGTGGGCCTAGAGGCAAGCCCTTCGTATCCAGCGTAGCTGTCGTGTAATAGTCGCCCTCCAGGTTCATGGTGCCACGCGCCCGAATACCCGAATCAAGTAGCTGCGAATCCAGCGCGAGATCGGCTCGATGATTGGCGACATTCATTTGCGCCTTGATTCCCTGCACGTTCGCTTGCCGGAGTTGCAATTGCGGAATTTGGATGGTGGCCACCAGTTGTGGATTATCGAATGTGCCCTTTCCGCTCGCCGAAGCCGTCAGAGTGCCGGAAACGGGGATATTCTTTTCCTGAACCGTATCGAGCTGCGCGAGATTCAGGCCGGGCACATGGAGTTGCAACTCGTAACCCTTGTTCTTGGGGTACAAAACCAGGTTTGCATTCGCGCCGCCGGCAGGGGTGTTCAATGCCAGCGTAGAGTGGACCGCGCTGCCGGCGGCATTGAACTTGAGTGCCAAATTCTGAATCGTTTGGCCGTAGACCTTTGCCTGCGTAATCTGGGCTGAGCCTTGTCCGACGGGATTGAGCTGCGACCCTTGCAGTTGAACGTCCGCTGACAAGTTGCCGGTAACCGGGTAATTCGCGTGTGCGAACTGCTGCAGTTGTCTCAGGGGCATCTGTCGCACGGAAATGTTGGCCGCAATGGGATTGGAATCGGCATACTTCCAATTCTTCAGGCTGACATTTGCGCTGAAAACTGCCTCCCCTTTCGGATCCGCGACCAGCGATCCACGCTGAATCGCAACCCCGGATGGGCTGGCTTGGATGGCGAACTGCAGTGTGCGAAACCGGCCGCCCTCGACGGCCAGATCGTTGGCGTTTACCTGTCCGGCAATGCGCGGGTTTTTCATGGTTCCCGTGACTTGCGCGTTCAGCGTGCCGGAGCCGGATATGTTCATCGTTGACGGACCGGTCGCTGGGCTGGTTGCACCGCTCGGAGCTTTTAGGGCGGATGCCAGCTGGCTGAGTTCCTGCAAGTCTCCCGTGCGCGCCTGAACCCGCAGATCCGAGTGATTGCTTACCGTGCCACGGATGTCGATCAGGGTCTGCGGGGTGCGCAGGAAGCTGTCGCGGAATGCGATTTCGTCCTTTGGGCCGTCATACTTCACGTGCAAAGAACCGTCGATCGGCATCAGGTTGGGATTCCCCGAGGAATCCTGGTGAATGGCGCCCTTGATCCCGAGGTCGGCTTTGGCGCGCAGGGTTTTCAGGCTGCCGGTCCAATCAGCGATGGCCGCGCCATCAACCCGGCCGCTCACCGGGATTTGCTGGTCCTGGGCAGAGCGCAACGAAGATCGCGCACTGGTTAGCGATAACGATTGCAAACGGGCGCTGAGGTGCGACACCGGAGTGGTATCCATGTGAAGCATCGTCAGCGCTGCGCTGAGATGACCTCCCAGCAGGTCGGCCGCGATATCTTTCGCGTTCAGATTTCCGTCCGCCAGATCGTAGCGCGCGTGCAGCGCACGAATCGCGGTGCGCACTTGCGGGGTGACCACGCTCAATTCCTTGCTGTCGAGATCCCCATGCAGGACGACGTCGCGTAAAAATGGGCGATTCGGCTGGCTGCGGTAGGTCAGCGATCCTGAGAGACTCACATCTCCAACCGGCACTGGCGACCCCGCCATGAGGGATTCGAAATCCGGGGTGTGCAGCAGTATTTGATAAGAGCCGTCCATCGCGGGATTGCTGTAGTCATTCACGGTCGCCTGGATGCGCACGGTGGAGTTCGCTACCTGCAGCACCGCCGGCTTAAGTTCGAACTGCGACGGAGTCGCGGTAAAATTCGCGTTCAGATCGTGAGCAAGGGGGCGAGCTTTGCCCACCTGCAGCCGGCCGTCCCGGTACGACATCGATCCCTTGTAACGCGACTGTATCCCGGAATAGCCGACCTCGGTCCGTAGATCGTGCAGGTCTGCGTTGATGGGCGTCTTCTCCTGGTTGTAGTAAATCTCGCCGTTGGCGAGCAGGAAATGTTGAATGCCGAGATCGAACACGTTCACGGGCTTACTTTGCTTCTTGGGTGCGCTGGGGTGTGGCAGGTTGGTCTGCCCGTTGTCGTAAGCAATCAGGTGAACGACCGGGTGCTGGATGAGGATTTGAGAAAGATCGATGCGGCGATGCAGCAGCGACACGATTTTCAAAGTCAGGCTGAGTTGGTCAACCGACAGCAGTGGCGCCGTGTTGCTGCCCTCGCTGCCGTGAACGACGATCCCGTAAGCAGTGGCGGACAGCTTCGGCACGCTGATGTCGAGTTTCTGGAGGCTCAGGGTCGCCCCGGTGGATTCGTTCGCGGTCTGCTCGATCTTCGCTATAACGTAACGATGAAAGGCGCCGCTCTTCAGTGTGAAGTATCCGCCCACCACCACGATCAGAAGCAGGACTCCGATCCCAACGAAAACCCAACCGATGATTTTGCGTGCGCTCATAACCGCCCCTTTGCTGGACCTCAGCTTTCAGAAGGCCTGACCAATGCTGAAATAAAACTGCGTCGCCCGGAATCCGGGCACTGGATTCAAATTGCGGCCAATGTCGAAGCGCACCGGCCCGATGGGAGTGTTGTAGCGGATGCCGACTCCCACGGTATTCGAGTAGTCGTCCACCAAATGCGCCAGGCTGATAGCCGACGAGACGTTGCCGCCATCGTAGAAGCCCACCACGCCAAGGTTGTGGTCCACAAACGGAAGGTCGGGAAGCGGCACACGAAACTCAGAATTAAGAACAAAAACCTGCGGCCCGCCGACTGGAATAGTGATGTTTGTACAAGTGGAAGGATTGGTCGGATTGCCGCAGAAAGGCGTCACCCTCTGCGGCCCCGCTCCTTGCACGGGGAAGCCACGCAAGGTCGTGCTTCCGCCGGTGAAAAACCGTTCACTGGTGGGAATCGTCGCGTTCCCATACGGTTTTTCCAGCCCCAGCTGGATGCGGTTGGCCCAGACAATGCCGTGGCCGATTTCCTGGTACCGCGCGACTTGGCCAAACAATCGTCCGAAATTTGTGCTGGCCCCAATGGCCTTGCCCACAATCCCGAGGTCAACGGTGTTGTACCAGCCCCGGTGGGCGTCCAGTGGCTTATCCCGCGTGTCGTGGATCAGCGTCCCCGAAAACATCGAGATCTGCACGTTGCGATCCCCCGGCAACACCAGCGCCGGCACCAGGATCTGGCTGAGATTGGTCTGCTGAAACGAGTAGCGGAGCTGCAGTGTCGTCGTGCGCGGCTGGTTCAGCGACCGTTCCAGTTGAAACGAGACGTTCTCCAGTTGCGCGGCAAAGAGCGGGTTCTCCGTCGTCCGCTCAGCCGATCCGCTGAACAGCGACGACCAGTTCGTCCAGCGAAAGTTAGGATCGGAATACGTTGCAATTACCCGATTGTCCAGTCGCGAGACCAGAAGCGAGATGGAGCCGGTTTCTGCCAATCCCCGCAAATTCCGGCGCGTGAACTCAAACGATCCGCGGGGACTCACGAAAGTCGCTTCGCTCGGAGCCACAGTTGCGCCGTTAGTGCTGATGGTCGGCAGGCCCGGGACCGCGATGGTGCCTCCCGGAACGTTGCCGCCCCGTCGCGAGATCTCCAGTCCGAACCCGTAGCTCATCGTGTTCCGCTTGGCTTCGTGCACTTTGACCACGGCTTCTTCGTCGGTTTGATTGGTAATCGGACGCCGCGGTCCGACGCTCGCCCAATCGAAAATGCCCAGATTGTAAAGTTCGCTTTCAGACGCCAGCAGCTTGCCCTGGCTGAGCGGAGTTTCAGTGCGAAGCTGCGCGGTGCGCGCAATGATCCGTGGCTGCGTACGCTTGTGCCCGATCATAGCCACCTGGTCGATGCGAACCTGCTGTCCTTCTTCGATCTGATAGACGACATTCACGCGAGTGGGATCGTTGCCGACTCGCTGTACCTGGGTCTTCACATTTGCAGTCAGATAACCATGATCCAGATAGACGGCAAGAATTTTGCCCCGGTCTTTTGCCACCCGTCCCGGCGAGTAGGGCGCCCCACTCCGAATCAGGAACCCGCCGCTGGGGGACAGGGCGGCCTTCGAGAAGGCATTGTTGCCCTCGAGTTGTAAGTTCGTAACCAGCGTCTGGGGGCCTTCTGCGATCTGGAACGTAACGTAAATTTTGGGCTCCTTGTCGACGACCTCAGGTGTAATTGACACTTGCTCGAAGCCCTGGTCCTGGTAGAACGCCTTAAGGTTCTTCACGCTCTCCTGCAGCAGCTTGTTGCTGAATTTGCCGTGAGAGAGGAAACTACCTTTTTTAACCGCGACGGTCTCTTCCAGCTTGTCTTCGTCAGCGTGACGATTGCCTTTGAAAGCAATCTCCGCCACTTTGTGCTTTCGACCTTTGTCGACGTTGTAGACCAGCGATATTTGACCGTCTTTCTTCTGGAAGTCGGTTTTTACCTTAGTGTCGAAATAGCCCTTCCCCTGGAAGTAGTTGATGATGTTTCTTTCGCCTTCCGCCACCAGGTCAGGATCCACCGAGCCCTCCTGATAAATCGGGATAATCTTCTTCTGCTGCCGCCCTGAGACCAGCGGGAACCATGAGAGCCGGGCGCCGTTGATGCGGACTGCGACTCTTGGGCCTTCGTCTACCTTGATCTTGAAATCTGCGCGGTTCGTCTCCGCACGATATTGCGGCGGCTCGGCTTCCACCTTGCTGGCCAATCGATCATGCTTGATGAGGTAGCGTTTGATTAATTCTGTCCCTGCATTCACCCGTTTCGGGCTATACGGCTTTCCCGAACTCAGGGCTGCGCCGACAAACTTCGCTCGAAAAGTTCGCGTGGTCGCCAGCAATCGCTGTGCTTCTGCGGGTGCGGGCCCTTCTACCACTACGTTCCCGATCTTGGCGCGTTTACGCAACTGCACGTTATAGACGACATTGGCCAGGCCGAATTGCTTGTCAAACTCGATCGTCGGTTCCACCGTCGCTTGGAAAAAGCCTTGCTTACGAAAAAAATCGAGCAAAGCCTTCTTGCCGTTCTCCACCCCGTCGGCTTCGTAAGGATCCTGGTCGGGAAGATTCACTATTTGCAGCAGCCGGGTGTACACAAACTGTTTCGTCGCGCCGGGAAATTTGACGACGCCATAGTAGTAAGCAGGTTCCAGGACAAAGATGACGTGCAGTCCGGCAGCTTCGGGCTTTACCTCCAGGTTCACCCCTTTGAACATGCCGGTTCTCTCCAGCGCCTGGATGCTTGCTTGGACTTTCTGATTGGAGTAGGGTTGGCCGGCTTGTTGTGTTATGAGATGACGGAATCCGGTGACAGGGCGGTTAGGATCCGTGATCAAGTCGACCGCGACAACTGGCTGTCCCTCGTAATTCACTGCTGGATTGGCTTCCTGGGCCCGGGCGAGCACCTGCAAGCAAAGCAGGATGACAACAATGGTGAAGCTGGGCCGCTGCATAGAATCGATAAACCGCGCCAACGACATCATTCGTGTGATACATGTGTCAGCAGCAACAACGTGCGCCTAAAGACACTCCAATCCCCCGGTTGGGACCGACGAAACTCTGATGCCCTGCTTTTCACATAGGATGTCCATTTCAGCTCACCTGTGAGTTGCTCCGCATGAGAATACCTTCCCTCTGTGTGCTGCTGCTCTGCTGCTCCTGCTGCGCGCAGGAAATTACCATTCAAGCCAGCGATACTATTGAAGATCTGCGAGGTGTCAGCGCCTTGAAGTCCGGAGTGATCTGGGCCAGTGGATCGCATGGCACCTATTTGCGTTCCGGGAATAGCGGCAAGAACTGGACAGTCGCGCATGTGCCCGGTGCAGAGACACTGGATTTCCGCGACGTGGAAGCGATTAGCTCTGACACCGCTTACTTGTTGAGCGCGGGATCCGGTGAGCAGTCGCGTATCTACAAGACCGTGGATGGCGGCAGGAAGTGGAAACTGCAATTCACCAATACCGACCCGCAAGGATTTCTGGATTGCATGGCCTTCTGGGATCAGAAGGATGGGATTGTTCTGGGCGATCCCGTTGCTGGGCGTTTTGTTCTGCTTCGCACCGAAGATGGCGGTGAGACTTGGAGCCGCATGGCTAACTCAGCGCTCATGGCCAGTGACGGCGAAGGCGCCTTTGCGGCAAGCGGCACTTGCATTACAACCCGGCCAAACGGCGATGTCTGGTTCGCCACTGGCGGATCAGTTGCGCGGGTGTTCCATTCGCGCGATGCGGGCAAAAGCTGGCAGGTGGCAAAAACGCCGATCACTCAAGGGCAGAACTCTTCGGGAATTTTCTCCATCGCCTTCCGCGACGCTCGGAACGGAATGATCGCGGGTGGTGATTACAAGTCGCCGCAGCGTGATGGGGCGAACCTGGCATTCACGACCGATGGTGGCATGACCTGGACCGTGGGACCGGTATCGCCTCAGTGGTATTTCTCCGCGGCGGCGTGGAATCCCGGCTCTGATTCGTTTGTGGCGGTGGGAACGACTGCCGCGGCATTCGCGAGAAGCGAGCACAGCAAAGGGTGGCAGAAGACTTGGAACGGTCCCGTCAACGCCGTCAGCTTTTACGCAGCCGGCAAAGGGGTTGCGGTCGGACCCAAGGGTTTGATTGAGACGATCAGCGCCACGCCTTAGTCTTCGGACTCGCCGTTGCCCCGATCCTCGGCAATTTCTTCGTCAGGAAACGGCTCGTAATGTTCGAACTTGATCGCCACCTGGAAGCGGCCGGGCTGATGTTGATTCTTGCGAAGAACTTTTCCCAGGCACCAGGCGCGCACATCACGGGTGCGCGTCAATTCACTCGGCAAGATTAAGAACATGCCCAGTTGTGCGTCTGTATCGACGCAGTGCCCTGCCTCGAGGAAAGCGCCTCCTAGAGATAGGTTGCGCGCGATCGCGCTGGCATCCTCCGGGCAATGCGGGGAACGGATGTTGACGATCTCGTCGACCGAAACTCGCGGATATTGGCGCCGTTCGTGGATGACCATGGCTAAGTGTTCGATGAGACCGACGGGATGAGAGTTGGTCTGAGTTCCCCTGCAATCCGGCCGGGAATTTGGGCCAAAAAACGGTCGCGCCCCAGATGCACTTGCAACTGAGGCGCTTCCGAAGCAGCCCTCCCCCAGGTCTGCTCAATTCCTAGCCTAAGATTGCTCTCCGTACATGGGAATGGCACGCGAGTGTTAAGGCATAGCCCGGTCGTGTAGGAAGCTGTGGAAAGCCCGCAGCACTGCCTGAAAGCGGAGACTTACTCCATTTCAAACGACACGAATTCGAAATGTCCCTCGCGCTCGATCTGCATGGCAACTGAATCTCCGGATTTGATGGCCTTCACAGATGCGCGTAACGCATCGACCGACGCTATGGGTGCTCCATTAACCGAATGAATAATGTCTCCGGTCGTCAAGCCCGTATCGGGACCAGCCAGGTCTGCGGCTCGTCCCACAACCACGACTCCGTTGGGATTGCGCAGATCAGGAAGCATGGAGCGGAGCCGGTCGTCGAGCGTAACCGCGAGAATCGCGAGCTGCGACACCAGGCTAGTTTGCGCGTTGCTGAGATCTGCGATCTGGTCCTCTTTGTCTTTCTGCTCAGTCACGGGTATATACAGGGTTTTCTTTTCTGTCCCGCGCAGGACATCCAGCTTGAGGACCTGGTCGACCGGATGCAGGTACAGAATACCGACGAAAACGGGAAGGGTCTCGACATGCCGATCGTCGGCAGCCAAAACGATGTCTCCAATTTTTAATCCCGCCGCTTCCGCCGGACCATCCGGCTTAACGTCCGAGATGATTAAGCCCCAGTTGCGCGGCAATGACAATCCTTGCGCCAGTGCCGGAGTGATCGTCTGAGCCTGCGCCCCGATGATAGATCTGTGCAAATGGCCGTACTTACGGAAGCTATGGTAGGCAAAGTTGACCACACGCGCCGGTATGGCGAATCCCAGCCCTTCGCTGCCCCCGGCTTGGGTGAGAATGAAAGTGTTGATGCCCACCACATACCCTTCCATATCGACGAGCGGTCCTCCGCTATTGCCGGGATTGATTGGCGCGTCGGTCTGAATGTAGACCATCGGCTTGTCAGGATCGATTTGTCGCGCCACCGCACTGACCACTCCCATGGTCGCCGTACTCTGAAGACCTTCAGGGCTACCCACTGCGAATACCAGTTGGCCCTGGTGGATCCTGCGGCCATTCCCCAAGGGCAGGGTCGGGAGGTTGTTGCCGTTGATCTTGATCAGCGCCAGGTCGATGTCTTTGTCAAGGCCGATCAGCTTGCCTTCGAAGACCTGGTTCTTCCCTATGGGAGCGAGATCCATGGGCATGTCGATTGAGGGAACGGGAAGAACAACGCGAATGCGCTGTGCTCCCCCCACCACGTGGGCGTTGGTCATGATGTAGCCGGACGGATCCAGGATCACCCCCGACCCTAACGCGCTTTGCCGCGCAATCAGCGCCGTGTTGTCCTGACTTTTGTTTTCCACCTGGCTGTAACCGGTCACCTGGATCTGAACGACCGCTGGGGAAACTTTCGCGACCATTCCCTCTAACGCCGCGTTGAGCTGCTGGAGTACTTGAGGAGGTTCACTGGGAGGAATTACGCCCGAGGCAGACGGACCAGGTTGCAATGCTGGCTTTTGCGGCGGCGCCTCTTGTTGCGCGGGTGCCTGTTTTTGCGCGGAGCTCGTGCTGGGGCTCGCGGTTTGAGCCCACGCTGTCACCGTCGCCAACAGCAAGATCAAAGCCGCGGGGAAAAATGCGTGTAATTTTCGATTGCTAACAATCATGGGCATGCCCCCTCGTGCGGGCAGTCATCCCCGCTACTCATTTCCAAAACCCTCTGCTGAACAGGGAGATGTATTGTGCCAGAAAACCTGCGGCGCCGGGGGACCGAACGCCCGGCTCGCAAGATAGTCGCGGTCTGAACACTACATCGACGCTTTTGGCCGAGACTCGCGGATACGCGACACCACCTGCTTCATCTTCTGAAATTGCCCCGTCTGGTATGTGTACGAGCGTTGTGGCAAACGCGCGGCCTCTTGCTCGATGGCGCGCTCACGGTTGTCGGGGTTCGGGTGGTCGGAAAGGAATTGCGGAGCGCGTTGTGCTCCTTGCGCGTTCAACTTCTCGAAAAATCGCGCCATTTCCATCGGGTTATAACCCGACTCGGCCATCAGATGCGATCCCATCAAATCGGCCTGGCTTTCTGCCGTGCGCGAAAACTTCAGAAGCACACTATTCGCGCCGAGCCCGATGCCGACCTGCGCAAGCTGTCCCATCATCGATCCTCCACCCATTTGCGAAGCCAGCATGGCGGGCAGTTCGATCAGGTTTCGCTTCGATGCCTGGTTGGTTCCGTGGCGCAGAATCACGTGTGACATCTCGTGACCCATGACTCCCGCCAATTGCGCTTCGCTGTCTACGGCCTTGAGCAGTCCCGTATTGATGAACATAGGACCACCGGGAAGTGCGAATGCATTGATGGTCGGATCCGAAACCACTTCGAAGCTGAACGGAAACCCGCTGGCGCTCGCTTCCTGAGAGCTTGCCAGGCGTTTCCCGATCACATTTACGTAATTGGTCAGCACCGGGTCGTTCATTACCTTCATCTGCTTGCGCACTTGCGCCGCCGATTCCTGGCCGAGCTGAACGTCTTGCTGCTTGGAAAATAGGTTGAATCCCGGCTGGAAACGAGTGGGACCTTGCGCTGTCAGCGCGCTTGCGAAGACCAGCAGCACGAGCCAAGCCGTAGGTATCCATCTGCGCATAACGACCTCCACAGCCAGAGGGGTTTTTAGAAAATTGAGAATACCACGGGCAAGTTTTTAGTTTCGGCTTAGGAAGTGACGCCGGATGTGTGCTTCTCAAGAATTGCATCCAGCTTTGTTTTCAGTTCTGCTGGGATATTTGGCAGTTCATAGGACGCCACCAGTTCATTCGCTCTCTGCCGTGCTCGCTGGAACTCGTCGTGCGGACAGCCTTGATTTGCGAACCCTCGCTCGACAATCGAAGAGGGAAAATGCTGCTCAGTGCGGAATAAGGACCGCGTCTCTTTAAGCTTGAGGAACTCCCCGCTGAATCCGGTCTGCCGGAAGGTATCTGTGGCTAACGATTCCGCGCCCATTCGAATGCCCTCCACTAGTCTTTGTGCGGAAGCAATGGCCTCGGCATCGATTACCAACTTTTCTACGCTGTGGCACGCGAGTGAATCCAGCATTCCGGCCCCGGAGATCATGTTGATACCCGCCAGCGCGCCAAGCACGGCAGAGGTCCCGCTCTCCATGCCGGCTTGTGCATCCACCGAGTTTGAATCGCTTGCCACCAGGTAACCGTGTGTGGGCAGGCCAAGGTGCTTTCCGACTTGCGTGCAACCCAGGTTCAGCATGGCCGTTTCGATCGCCCCCATCGGAGTGCCGCCCGTGCTCATGTCGAAGATGGCCGGCGCACCTCCCCACACGATCGGAGCCCCTGGGTACGCGAGTTGGTGAATCGTAATGCCGCTCAGGCATTCGGCTGCGTGTTGCACCATGGAACCCGCGAGCGTAACTGGTGCGGTGGCTCCCGCCAGCGGCATGGATACCATCTCGACCGGCACGCCTGCACGCGCGAGTTGTACCAGGTTATCGGCCGCGAACTCCGACCAGTTCAGCGGAGGCGAGGGGCAGACGTCGAACACCGCTCGCGGCTTTCGTTTCAGTTCCGCTGCGCTTCCCGCGTCGGCAACCAGCAAGTCGAGCATCGTCCCCAGCGTGCGCCCGCTGAAAGCGCCCGTCACCACTGGCTTGTTCGAATGTTTCAGAACTACGAACAAGCGGTAAAAGTCGCCGATCTCGTGCGGGACATCGTTGCACACCACGGCCGTCGACTGCGCCGCGAACTGCGGCAGCATTTCTGTAACCTGCACCAGTCGTACCAGGTCTTCGGTCCGCGCTGGACGCGGTTTCCTGGTCTCCGGATCGAGAATATTGAGGCAGGACGAACCGGGATCGAATTGCACACGGTTGCCTCCGTACTGCACCACGGGAGCACCGGAGCGGTCGTGCAGAAAAAACTCGCGAGGCACGCATTCCAGGCAGCGGCGCACCAACCCCTCCGGGATATGCGCGACAACACTTTCAATGCGAGCGCCGGCGGCCGCCAGCAGTTGCCGCGCCGTATCTGTACCCACTCGCACACCCGGGCTGATCAACAATTGAAATGCTTCGTCCAGAATGCGGCCGACGGCATGATCATCAAGCAAAGGTAGCTGAGGCGTGACCTGTGCAGGAACATCGCTCGTGGGTGTGACCATAATTTTGCCTCTTTGCTCTGCGCCTGTGGCCTCAACCAGAGCCGTCGAGGTTCTGCCGGCATCTCACTCATCAGCAGATGCGTGCGAACCACTCTGCCAATTGCGCTATCTCGCACTGGCGCAGCCCACCAACTCCTTCACCAGGGTGACTGCGCTCACCGCATCCTTTGCATAACCATCGGCGCCAATCTCACCGGCCCACTGGCGCGTAACCGGTGCGCCGCCTACGATGATCTTCAGCTGTGCACGCAAGCCCTGCCGTTGGATCTCCTCGACCACCCCTCGTTGACCTTTCATGGTCGTCGTCAGGAGCGCCGAAATGCCGACCACGTCGGCCGCCAATTCTCGGGCTCGCGTGGCAAATACATCGCTGCCCACATCAACGCCGAGATCATGCACTTTGAATCCATTGGCCGTGAGCAGCGTCCCCACCAGTGTTTTTCCAATTTCGTGAATGTCTCCCTTGGTCGTGCCCAGAACTATCGTGCCTGCAGTCGGGCGCTCTCGTCCTTGCTTTTTCAATTCCGGCTCGATGACCGACATAGCGGCCTGCATCGCTTCGGCCGATGCCATCATGTCGGGCAGAAACATAGTGCGCCGCGCGAACTGCTCGCCCACGAATGTCATCGCCGGCAAGAAACCTTCATCAATCAAAGACAAGGGCGGAACTCCCGCTTCGAGACCCGCGCGAGCCAGCTCCCGCGCGCTTTCTGGTGCCCCGTCAACAATGCTTTTCTGCATGGCCCCAAAATCGGCATTCCCCAAGACGGCACCTCTCGCGCTTGATTTCACCTGTTAAGGAACATGGTGTCTGTGACATACATCACCGGCCCGGAGCTTGCGCCAAACCACCGCGGCCAGCAGCCTCTCGTTCGTTAAAACGGCCATTGGGCACGCCCTACGCCTGTTTCCTACCGTTATCCGTGTGGTAAATCAGACTTTGCGGACGCTGTATAACGTGATATAACCGCCCGTAAGCAGCTATTCTGAACTCCCCCAAGGAGCGGCCATATGGCGCTGGCTTCTTTGAGAGAAGACCAGGACCGAGGAGGCATTGTGTCCGAAGCGCGGACGGGGAAAAGATTTCCCCTTGAACTGCCGATCAAGATTCATAAAGAGAACTCATCCGGAGAGGCCAGCGGCGTCACTGGCAATTTAAGCGCTGCCGGTGTTTATATTCGTGCCGATGCCTCTCTGGACATCGGTTCGCCGGTCGAGTTCGAGATCACCCTGCCTCCAGAAGTCACGGGCGGTAAGGAAAACGTGAGGATCCAATGCCGCGGACGGGTGGTTCGTACCGACGATCCCCCGCAAGGCAGCGAGCCCGCGGAAGGTCGCGGTGTGGCTTGCGTCATCGATTCTTACGAGTTCGTTCGTAACTCATAGCGTGCAACGCGGAGTAGGAACAAGATGCTTAAGCTAATTCTGGCCGACAATCAGGCAATTTTTCGCGCGGGCATCGCCAAGGTCCTGGCGGTGGAAGACGAAATGCGCATCGTGGCGCAGGCCCAAACCCCGGAACAGATGTTTATGGCGCTGGATAAGTTCCGCGCCGCTGTATTGATCGTAGCCGGCGGTTTTCATTCCGATTTCAACGCCATCGCGCAATCGGCAAGTCGGAACAAGACCCGCGTGGTCATTCTCGCCGACACCGGCGAGAGCGCGCAGCGCTACATGGCGAATGGCGCCCATGGCGTCGTCTATCGCAATGTGACCAGCGCCGCGCTGGTTGACTGCGTCCGCAAGGTCGCTCGCGGCGAGAACTGGGTCCAGGACATCGCCGTCCCCAGCGAGTTGACTGAGAACGATATGGTCGGCCTGCGGGTGCGCGACCGGCTCACCGCCAAGGAGCTGCGCATCGTGGCCTTGATCGTGCAGGGCTACAAGAACAAGGAGATCGCGTCGCAACTCGGCACCACCGAGCAGGTCATCAAGAATTACCTGCGCAACGTCTACGACAAGATTGGCGTTTCCGATCGTCTGGAGCTGGCGCTATTCACCATCCATCATCGGATCCTGAACGAGGCTGCCGCGGCCACAGCGGCGTCCAGTTCTCCGCAGCCGGCCCCGGGAGCAGGCGTTACCTCCTGACCGGTTCCCATCAAGCTAAGAAGCCGCCTCTCATCAGGCGGCTTTTTTATTCCAGGGATTCTGGGACGCAATCTGAAGGTTCCAGCGAAGTGGAAGTCGCGCTCCACGATTACGGTTTTATCTGTGCGCTCTTTAACTTGTCCTGGGCGGATGGCGGCAGCTTGTTGGCATTCGCCAGCAGCAGGCTGACTTGCCACAACTGGGGCTCACCCAGCGATCCCTTGAATCCTGGCATTCCGGTCATGCGAATGCCGTTCTGCACCTTCCAGAACGTCTCCTGTGGCGGATCGTCGGTAACGCCCTTGCCCTTGAATAATTGAGGAGGGTAGGGAAACATCCCGTGCGCCACGTTACTCTCATGCTGGCCCGGGAGACCATGGCACACGGCGCAATTGTCCGCATATACCTGCACGCCACCCAGCAAATTGTTCTCGTCCGGCTGCATGGGAACTGACTTCGGCATCTCTTTTTCGATTTTGGCGCGCAGTGCCTTTTTCGCCAGCATCGTTTCAAACGGCATCGGGTGGGCTGAAGTCGCTACCGGTGCTTGTCCTGTAGCGAAGTAGAAGTAGACGGCGACCGGCACTATGAGCAGGCCAATCACCAAGCCAAGCACGAATTTCCCCACTATCTTTCTCCTTGCCGCTGACAGTTCTCATGCTCGCCCCGGCATCTGTCTCAGTGGGCATTTTGAATGATTCTTACGACGTTCAACATTACAACACAGTATCGCTCTGATGCATCCTGCCGTTCGCAGGCTGCAAGGCTGCATTCACTTACCGGCGACACGATCATGTGTCGCGGATCAGAGCTCTTCATTCGCTGGCTCGGCTCTTGATCCAGATTGGCGTTCCCATGAAGCCGAAGGCGCGGCGAATCTGGTTCTCGATGAAACGCTGGTACGAAAAGTGCAATTTCACTGGCCGATCGGTAAACAGAATGAAAGTCGGAGGTGCGACCGCGGCCTGTGTCATGTAATAGATCTTCACGCGCTGCCGCATGGGCACGGACGCACGGTCGAAGTCGATCACCTTCAGAAAACGATTCATCTCGCTGGTTGAGATCCGCTTGCGCCGCTCGGCTGCCACCTCCTCAATCAGCGGCAGGATTCGTTCTGTTCCTTTGCCCGTCGCCGCGGAAACAAATACCACCGGCGCGTAGGCAAGAAATTTTAGAGAGTAACGCAACCGTTGCTCGTAAGCTTCCCTGTCAGCGGGACGGCGGGTCTCCTGCATTCGCGCGGCTTTGGACTGGCTTACCGCGCGTTTCCGGCCGCTCGTCACCAGGTCCCACTTGTTGACCACGATGATCAGCGAGCGCCCGCTCTCGTGCGCATAACCCGCGATGGTTGCGTCCAGCGCGCTGACACCCTCGGTCGCATCAATCACCAGGAGCGCAATGTCCGCCGCCTCCAGGTGTTTGCGCGCCATCACCACCGAAAGCTTCTCCGCCATCAGTTCGGTCTTTCCCTTGCGGCGAATCCCTGCGGTATCGATGAAACGCACCCGGCGTCCGTTGTGTTCGATTACTTCATCGACGGCGTCGCGGGTCGTTCCTGGAATCGGAGAGACAATCGCGCGCGAGGTACCGGTCAGGCAATTCAGCAAGGTTGATTTGCCCACGTTGGGGTGGCCGATGATCGCAACCTTGATCTCGCGATCAGGTGCTTCGGTTTCGGATGCGTCGCCCGATCGAGCACCTTCGGCTATCTCTGCAGTATCGAAATTCCGCGATTCCCCACGGCCTTGAGCCTCCTCGGCCAGCGTGTCCTCGACGGGAAGCATCGCAAAAATCCCGTCCAGTAAATCGTCGATTCCTGCCCCGTGCTCGGCAGAAACCGGGAATACGCTCTGAATCCCGAGACGATGAAACTCGCCGAGCAGATTCTGTTGTTTGTCGGTATCGATCTTGTTCACAGCAAGGAAAAGCGGCTTGCCCACTTTACGCAGCAGGCGCGCAAGTTCAAGGTCTGGCGCTGACAACTCGCTGCGCCCGTCCACCACCATGACGAGAGCCGCGGCCTGCTCCAGTGCCACGCGCGCTTGGCGAAAAATCTCGGAGGGAATCAGGTCTTTTTCTTCCGGGATGATGCCCCCCGTATCAACCACCCGCACCTGTCGTCCACGCCACTCCATATCCCCATAAAGACGGTCCCGCGTAATGCCCGGCTCGTCGCCCACAATCGCGCGCCGTGAACCGATCAGGCGGTTGAACAGCGTTGATTTCCCCACGTTCGGACGGCCAACGATGGCGACGAGAGGAAGCGTCCCTCCGCCGCCTGGCTGCGAATTGAATTGCGCACGTGGCACGTTTTAGGCTAGGAAATCATCCCGGAAAAGTTACTTTTGGCGTGCTTCGAAGGTCGGCCAACCACATAGTGTAACAACATGCGCGTTCCCAACTCTCCAATGCGAACCGCGCCTCGTGCAAGCACTCGCCCCCCGTCAAGCATCGACATTACATTTTTGACTCTTCGCCGCTACCCGATCGCTTCCCGCGAAGTATGATGGAGGTTCCGTGGCCTCCACTTCGCAGCCCGCATCCTCGTCCCGGTCCGCAGCCGGCAACGAGATTTCCCTCTACAACTTCTTTTCTCCCGGCGGACTGCTTTCTAAGACGCATCCCGCATACGAATTCCGCCGCGGACAGTTGCAGATGGCGCAGGCCGTGGAAGAAGCGCTCGAGCAAAAACGCCACCTTATCGTGGAAGCAGGTACCGGCACTGGCAAGACTCTCGCCTACCTCGTTCCCGTGATTCGCTCGGGCAAACGGGTGATCATTTCGACCGGGACCAAGAACCTCCAGGAACAGCTGTTCTACAAGGATATCCCCTTCCTCGAGCAGGCCCTGTTCCCCAATGGCGAAGGCAAGCTCAATGTCTGTTACATGAAAGGCAGAAACAATTACCTGTGCCGCAAGAAGCTGTACGACCTCACCGACCAACCGGTGCTCAGCGGATTGCAGGAAATTGAACAGTACCGCGCGATCGCGGCCTGGGAGAAGACCACGCAAACCGGGGATCGCGCCGAACTCGCCGAACTGCCCGAGGCCAGCGCTCTCTGGCACAAGCTGGACGCGCGTTCTGATACCTGCCTCGGCCAGAAATGCAATTCGTGGGAAAAGTGCTTCATTACCGAGATGCATCGGCGGGCCATGGAGAGCGACATCATCATCGTGAACCATCACCTGTTCTTTGCCGATCTCGCCATCAAACAGGCTTCGGAATATGCACCGGATGCCGGCATCCTGCCCGAAGCTGGCGCCGTAATCTTCGACGAAGCGCATGAACTGGAAGACGTGGCCGGCAGCTATTTTGGCATTTCCGTCAGCAACTCACGGGTGGAAGACTTGTGCCGCGATATCGAGATCGCGATGCAGCGCAACAAGCAACTTTCCAGCTCGGTTTCCGGTGCGCTGAAGAGTTTGCGCGAGCGCTCCCAATTCTTTTTCGCCCTCTTGCCCCAGGGAGATGGGCGGTTTGCCTTTGAGAATCGCCGCGAGTTTCTGGAAGAAAATGGAGAAGAGTATCTAGGCTTGCAGCAGGCCTTGCGGCGGCTGCTTGGCGAACTGGAAAACCTCCAGCCCAAGCCGGAGGAAATCTTTGCCTTCGCACGTCGTGTACAGGAACTTCAGGTACAGCTCGGCTTTGTGATGGAGTCGGAGGACCAGAACACCGTGTTCTGGTTCGAACGTCGGAGCTATCGCGGGAACGCGGCAGGATCATCGCGCCAAAATGTCTTCTTGCAGGCCACGCCCATTGACGTCGCTCCCATTTTGAAAACATGCCTGTTCGACACCCTGGAATGCGTGGTGCTGACTAGCGCCACCTTGGCTGTGGGTGGCAGCTTCGAATACATACGTCGACGCCTCGGCCTGGAGCACGCAAGGGAGAGCGTATTGCCTTCGCACTTCGACTACGCCACTCAGGCCATGCTTTATGTTCCGCCGGACCTGCCTGATCCCCGCACCTCGCAATTCGCTGCCAAGGCCGCAGACCGCATCCGTCGTCTGCTGGAGATTACCCGCGGGCGCGCTTTTGTCCTCTTCACCAGCTATAGCCAGATGAACGACGTCTACCAACGCCTGCTCGGGGAACTGGAATATCCCATGCTGCTGCAGGGCGATGCTCCCAAGAGCGCGCTGCTCGAGGAATTCCGCCTCACTCCCCACGCGGTCCTCTTCGCTACGTCTTCGTTCTGGCAGGGAGTTGACGTGCAGGGCGAGCAACTCAGCTGCGTCATCATTGACCGGCTTCCCTTTGCCGTGCCCAGCGATCCCGTGGTCGCCGCCCGCGTTCGCGCCATCGACGCCGACGGTGGAAATGCGTTCTTCCAGTACCAGGTGCCCGCCGCGGTGATCACATTGAAGCAGGGATTCGGACGCCTGATCCGCTCCTTGAACGATCGTGGGCTTGTGGCTCTACTGGATAACCGGATTTTGAAAAAGCAGTACGGGCGCACATTTATCGAGAGTCTCCCGCCATACCGTCGGACCACGGATATCCAGCACGTCGAAGCCTTCTTCGGCGTCAGCCAGGATTGATACCGCCACGTCGCCCCCGGCGCCCTCTGGCCCGTAGGACCGCAATTTTAGCGGTAAAATGAAGAGTTGGCAGGGTAACGCCGCTTACCCCATATTGGCGAGAAGAGGGTCAATGTACGAGGTCACCGTCGAAGACACATTTGCTGCCGGCCATTACCTGCGCAATTACAAGGGGAAATGCGAGAATCCGCACGGCCACAATTACAAGGTGCGGGTCACGTTGGCGGGCAAAGACTTGGATAAGGCTGGCTTGCTCCTGGACTTTAAGGATGTGCGGGATGTAATGAAGCATGTCATCGAGCGTCTTGATCACCAGATGATCAATGACTTGGAACCGTTCACGATTGTCAATCCCTCGGCTGAGAACCTGGCCCGGTACTTCTTCGATGAAACTAACGGAAGACTCCGGGGTGCCACGCAGGGGCGGGTCTTTGTGAAAGACGTAACGATTTATGAGACAGACACGACTACGGCAAAGTATTCCGAATGAATTTTTGGCTTCCGTCTGCTGAGCGCTGAAAGCGGATAGCGGCAATCCATGCAAATTACCGAGATCTTCAAATCGATCCAGGGCGAATCGACTTACGCCGGACTGCCGTGCGTGTTCGTCCGGCTGACCGGTTGCAACCTGCGCTGCCTGTGGTGCGACAGCGAGTACACGTTCAGCGGCGGCCATCGCATGAGCATCGAGGAGGTCGAGAGCGAAGTAGAAATCCTGAGCTCCCAGCCCGGCCTGGTCGAGATCACGGGTGGCGAGCCCATGCTGCAGGAGCGCGAGGTCGTGCCGTTGATGGAACGCTTGCTCGCGTCTGGGCATACGGTCTTTCTGGAGACCAGCGGAGAACGGCCCCTGGCACGGGTTCCAAAACCCGTGATCAAGATCATCGACGTCAAGTGTCCGAACTCCGGCGAGGGCGAGTCTTTCGATCTGGAAAATTTGGAGGCACTGGCTCCCCATGACGAAATCAAGTTCGTGATCAGCGACCGTTGCGATTACGAGTTTGCTCGCGACTTTGTGCGCCGCCTCCATTTGGCATCGCGAGTCAACGCGCTGCTGTTCTCACCCGCTTTCAGCAAAGACGCCACTGGCGCGCGGGACAGCACCAACTGCCTGCTCGATCCCCGCGAGCTTGCCGAATGGATGCTGGCCGACGATGTGCCTGCCCGCCTGAGCATGCAAATCCACAAGTTCATCTGGGACCCGGCGCTGAAGGGAGTCTAGAGGCGAACGCAGGTTGCCTGAAAGCATGGCGCCACAATCCAAATCTCGCAGCGTGGTACTCCTCAGCGGGGGCATGGACTCCTGCGTCTGTACCGCACTGGCGCTTCGCGACGGCGATGCTGCCGCGGTGCATGTCAGCTATGGGCAGCGCACAGAAGACCGTGAACAGCGCGCCTTTCACGCCATTTGCGACCGCCTGCGCATTCGCGATCGCCTGCTCGTGCGCAACGAGGCCCTGCGCGCAATTGGGGGCTCTGCCCTAACCGACGATGCCATTGCCCTACCTGTGTCTCCAACTATTGGACACGGAGTTCCCGTCACCTACGTGCCGTTTCGCAATGCGCATTTTCTTGCTGTGGCCGTGAGTTGGGCGGAAGTTCTGGGTGCAAACAAGGTCTACATCGGCGCCGTCGAGCCGGACAGCTCGGGTTATCCCGATTGCCGTCCCGCATATTACGAGGCTTTTAACAACGTGGTGCGGCAAGGCACCAGGGAGGGGTCCATCGAAATTCTCACTCCGCTGATCGCCATGCATAAGGCTGAAATTGTGAGGCTTGGCCTTGAACTTGGCGCGCCGTTGGATTTAACGTGGTCATGCTATAGCCGGGAGGATCGGGCTTGTGGTTTCTGCGATAGTTGCGTGCTGCGGTTGCGCGCCTTTCACGCAGCAGGTGCGGAAGATCCGATACCCTATTGCAAGCCGGCATAGCGCTTGTGAGGTTTCCAATTTTCAATGGCTGATTCGCAGCGATCATCTTTTCTTCGCCGACGATCAGTGATCGGCAATTGAAAATCGGAAATCGTAAATTTGTCATATGAGCCGGGAGGCCAAGATGAAGAAGCATATTGCAATCGTCGCCCTGCTGGCGCTGGTTGCATCTTTGAGCATTGTGCCAGCGTTCGGACAGGCTGCAGGCAGTGTGAAGGGCGTCTGCAAGGATCAGCAGGGAAGTCCCATCGCCAATGCCAACGTGGAGTGGTTCAGTACGGATACCGGGCGCAAGTACCAGTTAAAAACCAACAATAAGGGGGAATATTTTTCCCTCGGCATCTCGCCGGGAAAATATACCGTCACTCTCAGCAAGGACGGTAAAGAGATTTACCACTTCAACAATGTCACCGTAACGCTTGACGAGACCACCCTCGATTTCGACCTGAAAAAAGAATTCGCCAATGCCGCGGCCGGAAAAGGCGCCAACTCTGAGCAGATCAAACAAGCTCAGGAGCAGCAGGCCAAGGTTCAAAAAGAGAACCTGACCATCAAAGCGCTTAATGAACATCTGGCGCAGTCGAATGAAGCCATTCAGGCCGGTAACTACGACCAGGCGGTCACCATCCTTGCCGAAGCTACCCAGATGGATCCCAGCCGCGACCTGCTGTGGTTCAAGTTAGGCGATGCCAATCGCCTGGCCGCCAACAAGCAAACCGATCCGGCGGAAAAACAGAAGCGTTACGACGAGGCGATTCAGGACTATCAGAAAGCCATTCAGCTTAAGGGCGGACAGGCCGGAACAGCAGCACCGGCCCAGGCTCCCCCGGCACAGGGCCAGGCAGCTCCCGCGCAAGGCCAACCTGCACCCGCACAAGGTCAGACCGCCCCGGGGCAGTCTGCTGGCGCTGTCGACCCGAAAAATGCCCAGACTCTCGGCGCTTATTACAACAATCTGGCTGAGGTCTACGCGAAATCGGGAAAAGTCGACGACGCCGTGAAGTCCTACCAGCAAGCCGCCCAGCTCAATCCCAGCGGTGCCGCGCAATACACGTTTAACGAGGGCGCAGTCCTCACCAACGCCGGCAAGGTAGACGACGCCATCCAGGCATTCGACAAAGTCATTGCCGCCGATCCCAACAAGGCCGATGCGTATTACTGGAAGGGCGTCAACATGATCGGCAAAGCCACCCTGAAGGGCGACAAGATGGTAGCGCCCGAGGGCACCGCCGAAGCCTTCAACAAGTACCTGGAACTGGATCCCACTGGCAAGTACGCCGATCCGGCAAAGCAGATGCTCGCCAGCATCGGTGCCAGTGTCCAGACCAGTTTCGGCAACAAAAAGAAGAGCACCACCAAGAAATAGCGAACCACACTACGTCCCCGGAGCATTCTGGCTTCGGGCAATCTGCCAAAAAGGGGCGGCCCCAGCCGCCCCTTTTCAGTGAGCCCCTAATTCCTCGCAGCGCCCGGTCGCCCTATTTGGAGCAGTGAAGACCGCGATCGCAACGCTCCGTTACCAAGGGACAGCTACCAACAGTCCTTCATCAAACCTCCACAGCACGCTACAGTTAAGGGCTCGGGACAAGTAGTTGTGTGTCCTCCCCCGCTCATTTACTCCCCGACATGTGAGGCTTTGCATGGCAGCGCCAGGACATGCTCCGATCGCGGTTTCCCTCGAGGGCTTTTCGGGGACGGGCGCGGTTCCCACCGAACCGTTGCTCGGCGCGATGCTGCGCGCTTCTGACAGGGTCAGCGACCTGATCTTCTCGCCCGGCCGGCCTCCGCAAGTGGAAGTGCACGGGCAACTCGTTGCCGTCGACGTGCCCGGTCTAAAAACCCTTTCTGCGGACGATACTCGCCGCATTGCCGCTGATCTCATCGGCACCAATAAACAGGCGATTACCACGCTCCGGGAACAAGGTTCTTGCGACGTCTCGTACGGGATCCGCGGCCTGGCGCGATTTCGCGTGAACGTCTTTATCCAGCGCGGCAGCTGTGCCGTGGTCATGCGCGTGATTCCCACCGTCATTCCCGACTTCGCTTCTCTTCATCTGCCGCCGCACCTTGCCGACATCGCCAAGGTTCGCACCGGAATCGTACTGGTGACCGGACCCACTGCGTCCGGCAAGTCCTCGACGCTCGCCGCCCTGTTGGACCGTATCAACACCGAATTTTGTTATCACATCATCACTGTCGAAGATCCTATCGAGTTTCTTCACAATCACAAGAAGTCGACCATCCATCAGCGCGAGTTGCACAGCGACACGCCCGATTTTGCCATGGCCCTGCGAGCCGCCCTGCGGCAATCGCCGAAAGTAATCCTGGTCGGCGAAATGCGCGATCGCGATACCATCGAGACCGTGCTGGAAGCGGCTGAAACCGGGCATTTAGTCATGTCCAGCCTCAACACTGTGGACGCCGCCAAGACCGTCGAGCGCATCGTGAGCTCGTTCAGCCCCGCTGAACAGCAATCCGTCCGCGAGCGCCTGGCCAAGAATTTCCGCTACATCGTTTCTCAGCGCCTGCTGCCGCGCGCTGATCGCAGCGGCCGCATTGCCGCCATGGAGATTCTCAAGTCCAACGCTCGCACTCGTGAGTGCATTGAGAAGGGCGAGCAGCCTGGCAAAACTATTCTGGACGCAATGAAGTCGGGCGAGGCCGAAGGCATGCAACACTTCGACGGCGAGATTGCCAAGCTGGTGCGCGCTGGATTGGTGGATCTTGAGAATGGCCTGGCGTTCGCTAGCAACGCTACCGTACTGGGGCAGGAACTCGCGCGCTCCCCAGTAGGGACTCTCTAAACTCTCTTCTTCGCGCCCTTCCGCCTAAAAATAATTCCACCTACACCGGCTGCGACACCTTACGCGCCGTTTCTCCGTCCGCGATTCCGAGATAGCGCAACACCTCGGCCGCCGCATTCATCCCCGAGCGCACGCAATCCGGCACGCCGATCCCTCGATACCCATTGCCGGCGAGTGCCAGTCCGGGTAGCCGTTGCCGCAGACTCTCGATCCGCTCCAGGCGTTCCAGGTGACCGACTCCATATTGCGCCATCGCGCCCTGCCACTTGTAAACGCGCTCGAATAGCGGCTCGGCGCTGACACCAATGATCTCGCGAAGCTCACCGGCTACGATCTGCAGAACCCTGGCGTCGGGAACATTCAGAATTTCTTCATCCCGCGATCCACCAAGGAAACACCGAATGATGGCGCGGTTCTCGGGAGCTCGATGCGGGAATTTATTGTGCACGAACGTGGCCGCCAGCATGCGCTTCCCTTCACTGCGCGGCACCAGAAATCCAAAGCCCGGCGGCAGCGACTCCCGCACCTTGCGGTCGAACACCATGGTAACGGTCACCGATGAACTGTACTGAACCGAAGCCAGTTCATTGGCCAGCTTACCGTCGGTCGCGCGCAGAACTTGTGCCGCGGCCGGGGACGGTACCGCAACCACAATGGCGTCGAAGCTTTGCGGGTTGTGATCCGCCGTCAGCCACCAACTGCGGTCTGGCTGCAGCTGCGCCCCTTGCACGATCGAATTCGTAAACAGCGACTCGGCGTGCAAACGGGAGAGAAGGGCGTCGACCATCTGCTGCATGCCGTCTTTCAAGGACGTAAACAGCGGACGCGCTGAGCCCTTCGCCGCTTTCGGCATCTTGGCTCGCGCGGCAAGCATGGCCCGGCCCAAACTCCCGTGCTTGGCTTCCATCTCGGCAAAACGTGGCAAAACCGCGCGAACACTCAGTTGCGAGGCTTCGCCTCCGTACACGCCGGACAGCAGCGGATCGGCCAGGCGGTCAACCATCTCACTGCCGTAATGTCGTTCCACCATCGCAGCTACCGTCTCGTCGTGGTCCGACTTCCGCGGCGGGTGAAACCACTCCCTCGCCATACGCAGTTTGGTTCCGACGGAGAACAGTGGCGAGAGCACCGTGGGCATGATCCTGGTGGGCACCATGAACATCAGACCGTCCGGCATCTCCACCAGCTTGCCTTTGACCAGAATGTACGTCTTCCGATCCGCATCATTGGAGCCGATCAACTGGTCCCCAAGCCCGATCTGTTTACACAGATCGATCGCCCACGGTTTTTCAGTCAGGAAAGAATCGGGACCGGCCTCCATCAGGCATCCGTCGGCATGGTCGGTCACCATGACTCCGCCCATGCGAGGGCCGCTCTCAAATACGATGTACTCAATGGGCGCGCCCGCCCGGCGCTGCTGCTCGAGCAAGTAAGCCGCAGCCAGGCCGGAAATCCCTCCACCCACGATCGCAATTCGCTTCATTAACTCGTTCCCGTGTTCGGCCAGGGTGGGCAGCATTCTGAACGCCGCGGGGCCCTCTGCCTGTCTAAAATCTCCCGCAACTCGAGCCAATCTATCAGCGACACCTGAAACGCACGAACTGTAAACGAACTGCAAATATTACGGAGGTGACCTGCCGTCACGGTACTCTAGGCAGTGTCGGCTGATTTCCTCGGATTCACCACCAGGTGGTAGCGCGCCTCGAGAATGCTGCGATGATGATCCACGTGGCCGGCCAGGATCCAGGCTAGCGCGCGCACACTCACTTCTTTCTTGTTTGCTACCCCGCGCCGCAGCCACTCATCTTCATCGAGGTTGCGCAGCAAGGACAGGCTGGCCGCGCGAACCGTGCGGAATTCATCTACCAGCGCAGTCCATGAGCAATGGCGAAAGGGGCCGCCTCGCACATAGTCGTCCTGCTCAAACCCTTCCATGGGGGTTTCATCACCGCGCGAAATTCGCAGCGCGCGGTAGGCGAATATGCGCTCTGTGTCGCAAACGTGCCCTAGCACTTCTTTGACGCTCCACTTGCCGGAAGCGTAGCGGAAGTTGCTTTCGGAATCGCTCAGGCGCGACAGGCCATCGGCAAATTCCCTTCCCTGCTGCTCCAGGTATTTGAGAATGTCGTCGGTCGAGACCTGCGATATATACCGGCTGTAGTAAGGGTCATGCTCGCTGGCTTCGGGCTTGGCGGCGAACGTTTGCGTCGGCATGTGCGCTCCAGATCACCAATACAAAGTCATCCTGCATCTAGATTCTATGCCATGCTCTGGCAATGCGCGCGCCGGGCCTCGGATCTTCGCGAGCTTTGACGTGAGAAGAACCGGCAGTTCTACTTGACCCATACCAGCCATGCCCATCCAACCAGCAGAGTCAGTGCGGTGATAGGCACGCCGACTCGAAGGTAGTCCTGGAATCTGATCTCCACTTCCGGGCGCGCCGACTCGACGACAATGATGTTCGCCACTGAACCGGTGATCGTCAGATTGCCCGCCAAAGTGGAAGCCATGGCCAGCACCAGCCAGGCGGTGTGCGGATCCGCAAATCCGGGCGCCAGCGACTTCAGTAGCATCACTGCGGGAACATTGCTGACCACGTTGCTCAGTACTGCGGTCGCAACGGTGAATACCGCCATGTGCTGCAAATTCCAGTGTCGTGCGATGTCGAGCAACCGGCTCACAATGCCGGCATTCTCCGCGCCACCCACGATCAGGAACAAACCAACAAAAAATACCAGCAGACCCCAGTCGACCTCTTGGTACAAGCGCTGTGGCTCCAGCGTGCGCGTGATTAGAAGGACTGCTGCGCCCAAGGCCGCCATGGTGGCGGGAGGTGCGCCGGCGAAGAATCCCGCCACCACCAAAGACGCTACAATGACTGGCTTCGTCAAGCGGGACAGGTCCAGCGCGGGCAGCGGAATGCGCTCGGTTTCGTTCAGCGGGAAAAACATTTCCCGCATGTATGTCCAGTGCAACACGCCCCAGTTGATCAGCAATCCGAGCAGCGCCACCGGGCCCAGGTGCCACAGAAAATCACGGTACTTGATCGCTGAAAATGATCCGATCAGCATGTTCTGCGGATTGCCGGTGATCGTCGCAACGCTGCCAATATTCGAAGCCGTGGCGACTGCCAACAGGTATGGCATGGGGGAAAGCCGTATACGTCGCGTGATGCTGAGAACGAAGGGCACCATCACCAGGCACACGATATCGTTGACGAAGAATGCCGATAGAAAACCGCAGGTGAAAATCACGGCGGGTAGCAGGTAAGCTGGCTTTAGCCGGTGCAGCACCGCTTCCGCATTCCATTCGAAAAAACCCACCAGGTGAAGATTGCCGACGATCAGCATCATCGAGAAGAGCAGCACGACCGTGCCGAAATCGATGAACTGCAGTGCCTCCCCCGGTCTTACGACGCGAAAGGCCACCATGGCCACGGCGCCGATAATCGCAGCCCCCGTGCGGTCCACCTTGAGCCCGGGAAATTTTCCGATCGCGAACACAACATAACTCGCGAGGAAAATGGCATAAGCGGCAATGAGCCGCGCATCCGAGAGGGCAGCCGGCGAAATCCTGTGCATAGGAGAGTCGAGCAGAATAGCAGGGGCCGCGCCGGACTACAAAAGTTGTACCCAACGTCCGGATTGAGAGCATCACGGTTTTCCTGGGCTTCGGATGGGCTCTGCCTCGGGATCTTTCCCATGCGCCTCGAGAGCGGCCGCTCGGCAAGGCAACTGGCTTTCTGCCGTGGGCAACCAACGTCCATGTCCTGGCTGCATTATCCGGTGGCGATTGTCGGCACGATCTCGGTCATCGTGCTCGCCCTCATCGCCCACTTTGTGGCCCGATCGTATATTAACCGTCACACCAGGGATCCTAAGGAGCATTACCGTAAGCGCCAGTTTTTTAACACGCTGCTTACGCTCGCGGCGATTGTGACGCTCGCCATTTTGTGGGCTCGTCCCATGCGGCACGGAGGCACCTTTCTTGGATTGATCGGTGCGGGCATTGCCGTGGCATTGCGCGATCCGCTGCTCAGCGTCGCCGGACGCATCGCGATTTTCGCCGGGCATATGTACACCGTAGGTGATCGTATCCAGCTGAAAGACATGAGCGGTGATGTCATCGACGTCGGCTTCTTCTATACCCGCATGATGGAAATCGGAAACTGGATTGGCGGTGACCAGGTCAGCGGGCGCATCGTCCAGATCCCTAATTCCCAGGTCTTCGGCACCGCGATCTTCAACTACACGCAAAATTTCAACTACATTTGGGATGAAGTCATGCTGCCCATCACCTTCTCCAGTAATCTGGAAGAGGCATCGAAGATTTTGACGAGTGTGGGCGGCCAATACACCAAGGAATTCCTCAAGGGCGCACAAGAGCAGATGGAGCGTATGCGGCAGTACTTCTTAGTGCCCGAGTTTGAGCTGAAGCCTAATATTTACGTGGTAGTGACCTCTAATTGGCTGCAGCTCACCATGCGCTATGTCGTCGAACCCAAGCAGCGCCGCTCTGCCAGCAGCTTCATCTATACCGAGGTCTTCAAGCGCGTGCAGGAAAGAGAAGACATCCAGATCGCTTCCGAAACCATGGACCTGACCATCCAGCAAAAAAATACCCAGCAGAAAAAAATCGCCTGACCGATTCTCGGGTTTCGAAACAAGACCCCCGAGGGAATCGTCCCCCCGGGGGGATGAAGAGGTGGATGGATCAGGAGGTCACGCTTCCGCGGCAGCGCCTTGCGTCATCCACCTCCGCTGCGGAGTGTTCTTCGGTACAACGTCCAAGTAAATCACGGCGTATCGAAATGCCAGTATTACCATGGTCAGCACCATCAGGCTGCTGGCAAACTCCGTCCACTTGGGAACGTAATAAATCCCTGCACTGGCCTGCAGCCCCGTGATGGAGACATTCAGCCGGTTAGCCATAAAGCCGGCCACCACCAGGGAGCAGGTCCAGTACAGGTATTGCGGGTTGTTCCGCACCTTTTCCATGCTCAGGAGGATCAACGGCGCGACAATCAACAACCCGATTTCCAGCCAGAAGCAGAACGTCTCTTCGCGCCAGCGAAACAGGTACGGCAACGCGTTTCGTGTAGAGAGATCAACTGCGCGGAAAATCGCGTAGAGCGCCAGCAGCGGCGCAATCACGCGGCTTACTTCTGCCAGAATGCCGAGATCGATCCTGGCATTCAGAGACCGCACGCACAGATAAAGGGCCATTACAGTCACAGCCAGACCCGCCGGTATCGCTGAAAGATAGAACATGGTGGTGAGATAAGGGCTGTACCACAGCGGATCCAGCTTGCCTTTGGTGATCAGGTAAAGGCCGCCAAGGAACGACTGGTGCAGCGAAGACAGCACCACGCCGATCAGAACCACGCCAATAAGGATTTCGTGCTGCCACCTGAGATACCAGCTCCTTACTCCTACCCACGGTATCTTTTCCACCAGCAAGGGGGAGAACTCCAGTGCCAGCACGGTGGTGTACAGCATCACGCACCAGGAGACTTCAAACAGCACCGAGTGACGGTTCCACATCACGATCGGGTGCCAAATGCGCCAGGGCAGGCCCAATTCGTACATCATCCCGGCAATTACGCTTAAATAACCCAGAAAGGAAACCAATACTGCTACCCGTACCACCGGGCGATAACGCTCAAATCCCAGCAAGTACACCGCGGCCGCTATCGCGAAACCGCCCGCCGAGAGCCCCACTCCGCACAGCGTGCCCAGCCCGACCCAGAGTCCCCAGGGCTGCGGGTCGCTCAAGTTTGTCGCCTCGCTGAATCCCAGGAAGAATCGCGCGTAAGTCGCATACAGCCCAGCCGCGAAGATTGCCGCAACGATGGTGCGCCACAACGTGAACTTGGGAAACCCGATCCTTAACATGACGCCGCTCCTTCCGCTTCGCTTGTACCAGTCACATAACAACGTCGGTTGCTATTTGTTCGCTGTCTTCTCCTGCGCTTCGGCCAGCAATACTTTTTCCCTTCGCTGCGTAATCCAATACAAGCCCGACAGCAATGCCCCGCCGACCATCACGACCGTCGGCACATCGCCCAGGGCATTCGCCGTAAGCACCGGTAGTGGCTGCGTCGGGGGCGTTACAAATCCCAGTTTCTCGAACGGCACATCGGAGATGAAGAAAACCGAGGTGCCGCCTCCTTCTTCACTGCCGTAGATGTGCTTTACATAACCGCCCCCCAGGATGCGGCGCTCGGCTTCATCGAGCAGATCGTCGCGCCATCCCGAAATGGATGCTCCCGTAGGACAGGCCTCCACGCACGCCGGTAATCCGCCATTCGCTTGTCGCTCGGCGCACATGTCGCACTTTTTCACGAAGGGCGCGAGTTTCGACCACTCATAGCGTGGAACATTGAACGGGCATGCGACCAGGCAGTAGCGGCAACCAATGCATTTGGATGCTTCGTAGGTCACCGGGCCCAGTACGGATTTCTTCAGCGCGCCGACCAGGCAGGCTGATGCGCACGCCGGGTCCTGGCAGTGCATGCACATGCGGCGTACAAACTTATCGCCATGATCTTCAATGACGGTCAGGGCCGTGGGAGAAAGTTTGTATTCCGTGTCCTTGGGGAATCCGTGGCTCTCCTTGCAGGCCTGCTCGCAACTGCGGCAGCCCACGCACTTGGTGATGTCTACCAGAATGGCTCTCGTCCTTTGCATACGCCCTCTCCTCGCCTCACTCCCTGCTAAGCTGCACATTCGTTATGCGCTGCGCTGTCACAGAAAAAACTCTTTCGCAATCTTCTGGCGCACGCTCGGATCAACCCGCGCCAGCAATCCCGCGATCGGCAACCCGCCGTCGGCAGCCATGGTGGGAGCCAGTTGCGCCACCATGCCGTTCAGACGCGTCACGCTGTTTTGCATCCACGGCGCTACCATCGGTCCTTGCACCAGATTGCGTTGGTTGATCGTTAGCTCGGGAGACTTGATCATGACGATCCATCCCTGCTCGTAGGGATCGCGGGCCACCATGTGTAAGTCCTGTAAGGCGTCTTTGTTGAGAGCGGTTACGACGCCCTCGACCGGAGACAAAAGCTCCACAGATGTGTCGCCACTGACGACAGTCATCAGCTTTTGTCCTTGACGAACCCAACGGTTCTCGCCGACCACGTCAATGCGGTCGATCTTGCCGATCAGATTCGTTGCAAAACGGTCGATTCCTACCCGCGCCAATTCAGGGCCTTCCTTCGAAACCCACGTGTGACCAGGATGGAAGCAGTAGCCTTGCGGAATCTGGAAACCGTTCTCTCGCTCTATCCGCGGCGCCCGGGGGCTAGCGATAGCGCGTGCCGGCAAGTCTTGACGAGTGCGGAAATAGCTGATGGACATGATCAGCAGGAACATCAGCAGAACAAACAGGATTGACATAGCGCGCCTCCTGCCGGCTGGCCTTATTCATCCACCGAGTGGGCTCCGGCTGCACCTTTTGCTCATGCACGTGCATGACAAACTCGCCAGAAAGCGGAGTGATGCTTTTCAACTCTGTTTTCAAGAGGTTGCAGCCAGTGAAACCGGACGCGAACCACGACGGGCCCGCTGCATTTTGCAGTCGCTACTGCGTTTTGCAGCGGAAGGTGAGTCTAGAATTTGATCAGGTAAGAGTTAGGAGAGAGGGCGGTACGAGCTTTCAGCGAGTCCGCGACAGAGTGCGTGGCTATCACAAATGCCATCACCTAAGTTCAATCAAGTTCAAACACAGTTTCGTAGTGCGCTGAGCGCTCATCGAAATGCGACAGGAGTTTGTGCGCTTCCGGCAAGATGACCGCCAGCTCGTAGTCTTCTCCGGCAAAGGCGCGCACGTCGTCGAGACAGGCGAATTTCGTTATGGTGATGAACTCGACTTCCTTTCCAACATCTCTACGTAACAGCGACGCTCCGCGATAACCCTTCACGCGATGAATCCCGGGGAGAATTTCACTGCGCAGCAGTTGCTCGTAACTGTCGGCGTTCTCGCGAGTGGTCCAGCCATGCCAAATGCGGCTGATCATGCATTGCTCTCCTGCATTGCTAAATGGAGTTAATTTTACGAATCCACGACCGCAGGGCCAAGAATCTCTGGAGGTTAGCAATTCTCCCCGGTTTGGAGCATTTGGTTTCCGACCCTCATCCTTTCCTCTTGTGAAGTTGGGCTTCGCCTTCGTCCCCGATTCACCAGTGCGACTCCCGACAGGATGATCGGCATCGCGACCAGAGTCCTCCACCCGATGGGCTCGCCCGCGAAAACCCAACCCAGCAGGACGGCCACTACCGGATTGACATATGCGTAGGTGGAAACGCGCGTCGGCGTGCTCGCGCGGTTCAACCAGGTGAACGCCGTGAACGCTACCAGCGAGCCAAATACGATCAGGTAGGCGAGTGAAAGCATTGACTTCATGGTCATGGCAGTCACATGAAAACGCGCGATCTCGCCGCTCAGGCCCCCGGCCGCAAGTAAGGTCGCTCCGCCAAAGACCATCTGCATAGCAGAGGACAACACCGAATCGCCGGGTAAAGGAACTCGATGTACGTACATAGTTCCGGCAGCCCACAAGAATGTAGCCAGCAATACTGCGCCCGCGCTCAGCCATTCGAGAGTCGAACCAGAACCGAACCCAGACCAGCCGGTCAGCAGAGCGACGCCTGCAAACCCAAGCAACACACCCGTAATCACTTGCCAATGCAGCCTTTGTTCGCTGCCGACCATCCGACCGAGCACCACAACCCACAGCGGCAAGGTGGCGGAAAGAAGCGCGGCCAGGCCCGACGGCACACGCTGTTCCGCCCACGCGAGACTGCCGTGTCCACCAAGGAAGAGCAGCACACCTGCGACAGCAGCGTAACCCCAATGCTTTACAGTAGGCGCGGCGGCGCCGCGCGCTCTCACCCATGCGTAGAGAACCACTCCGGCGGTGAGGTGGCGAATGCCCATCATGCACAGCGGCGGGATCGTCTCCACCGCGTAACGTATGCCCAAGTAAGTGGAGCCCCAGATCAGGTATATGGCAGCAAAGGCGAGCAGCAACTTCAGCCGCGGCTCTCTGCGGACAGGGGCTAGGTCCGGCGAGAGGGACGATCTGATCACGACGGGGTGACCAGCAACATTCGCGAGTTTGCTGCTCCTGAGTAGTGCCAAGATGCGAGAAGCGTCATCGATCAACATGATCAACCTAACCACTTAACGTCGATTTACTGGTTATACTACCGGCATCTCTAACCTGTCAACAGCAGTTTGCAGGTTATAATGAATTGAGGCCCTGGCTCAGCCGTTCGGCGCAGCTGCAAGCTGCCGTTCGGGCTCGTGCGCTCCAGGCTGGCCCATTATCGATGACGCAAACGCAAGCACCAAAATTCGAATTTACCGGCGGACGGCTTTGCCTAGACTTCGTGAACACGGTGGACAATCGCAATTCGCCGAGTCGAGTAGATCAGATCGGGACGTATGACAACCTGCTCGCCTGGGCGCAGCAGGCGGCAATCGTTTCGACCGAGCAGGCGCAGGCTCTGAGAAAAGCGGCGCACAACAATCCCCGCGATGAACAGACTGCCACAATGCACGCGGTTGCGCTGCGCGAGTGCATGTTCGCGATCTTCGCGGCCATCGCGCGCGGCCAGCCGGCATCTTCGTCGTACCTGGAGCGATTCAACCGCACGCTTCGGGACGCGGGAGGATCACGCGGTCTGGTGTCTGAAGGGGGACGGTTCCGGTGGAAATGGATAACCCCACCCGGTCATCTGGAGTGGATTCTATGGCCCATAGTGCTGGATGCGGCAGAATTACTTTTAAGCCAGGATCTCTCCCTGATGCGCGAGTGTGCCGCGCAGACCTGCGGATGGTTATTTGTCGATCACAGTAAGAATCACAGGCGGCGCTGGTGTGATATGAAAGTGTGCGGAAACCGCGACAAGGCCCGGCGCTACTACGCCCGTGCCCGCGCCGACTGAACGGTGCGAGCTTCCTGCGCACTGTCCTAAACATTGACATTTGCGGGATGGCAGGCGCTTCCGCGTGCCTCGCACGAAGCATCAGTTCTCATCCGGCGCAACATCCAAGTAAGCGCCCGTAGTTCCTTCCCAGAGGTTTGTCATGTCTGACCGTCTCCTTGCGATTTTTCTCTTCTTCTGGTTTCTAGTGTCCGGGGTGATCAGCGCAGCCCAAACTCAGGCCAAGTGCACATTCAGCACGTTCTCTCCTCCGAGCGGTTATTACTTCACGAGTGTTTCGGGAATCGATTCGCAGGGAAACATCGTGGGACAACTGGAAACAGCTGATACCTTGCACACGGTGGCGTTTACGCGTTCTGCGGCGGGCGTTTACGGCCTCTATAACGCGCCAAATTCGTACACGACGTTTTTCACCGATCGCAACAGCAGCGGAGTGACCGTGGGATTCTTTCAGGATACGAACTACCACACCCATATCCATGGACTGGTGCGGCACGGCAGCAGCACCGTCATCGTGAACTATCCGGGGGCCCCGAGCACATGGCTCAGCGGCATCAACAACCTGGGAACGATCGTGGGCAACTATACGGCTTCCTCAATCAACATCAACGGATTTGAACTGCAGAACGGCAAGTACACGGTCCTGCAGTTTCCGGGAGCGGTAGGCACGACACCATACGGAATCAGCGACAAGGGCATTGTGGTAGGCACATGGAACGATCTATTCAATTACCACGGCTTCACCCTAGCAAATGGCGTATACAAGACGCTCGATCATCCGCAAGGCACCCTGGGAACAATTCTGAGAAATGTCAACCGCTCGGGCGTAATCGTCGGCAATTACGAGAACGCCGACATCACGTTCTTCGCATTCCTTTATAAAAATGGCAAGTTTGAGAACGTGGTGTATCCCGGATCAAAAAACACGGTCGCTGGCGGTATCAATAACAACGGAGTCATCGCGGGCCAGATCTATTTCGAGAATGCCACCAGTCTCGGGTATACCGCTATCTGCCAATAGCGAAGACGCAGTCATGGAGCTATGGCAAAGCCTGGTGTCGTCTAGTTATCGCTGTTGAAATCTTTTTTCAGGCGGCGCAACAGAGACGTAGGATGGATGCCAAGCACGCGCGCAGCCTGGGTTTTGTTATTGCCGGTTGCGGCCAAAACTTCCTGGATGTACTTGTCTTCCAGTTCACGCAAGCTAACCAACTTGTGACCGTTGCCTGGATTTTCAGCCTCGAATTGCAGATCTGACATGCCGGGTTCGGGTGAAGGGGTGCGAATTTCCTCCGGCAAGTATGCAGAGTGGATGTCTCCCTCGGCAGCAAGAATCATAGTGCGTTCGATGACATTCTTGAGCTCACGAATATTTCCGGGCCAAGCATAGTTTTGCAGAAGCGCCGCCGCCGCGGGAGTGAAGCCGGTGAATTTCTTGTTCAGCTCTCGATTGAAATGCTGCAACAGTTCGAGCGCGAGGGGCAGAATGTCTTCCCTGCGCTCCCGCAACGGGGGGATGTACAAGGGAACGACATTGAGCCGGTAATAGAGGTCCTCGCGAAATTTTCCTTCGGCGATTAATTTCTTCAGGTCCGCGTTGGTCGCCGCAATGAGGCGAACATCGATTTTGATAACCCGGGTGCCGCCCAAACGCATGAAGTTGTTTTCCTCGAGAACACGAAGCAACTTGGCCTGAACGCTGGCGGACATGTTTCCGATTTCATCGAGGAAAACAGTGCCAGCGTTGGCACGCTCCAGCAATCCTTCCTTACGGCGGCGGGCGTCAGTAAAAGCCCCGGGCTCGAATCCGAACAGCTCACTTTCCAACAGGTTGTCGGGTAAGGAGGCACAGTTCAGTTCCAGCAAGGGCATTTGCGCGCGCGGACTAGCGTAGTGGATGGCCCTGGCAAGAACGCCTTTACCGGTGCCGCTTTCGCCTTGAATGAGAATGGTGGTGCGATCGGCCTCAGCGGCCTTGCGGGCCATTTCCAACATCCGGCGCATGGCAGGATCGACGGTGACTACGCGGCCAAAATCGTAGCGCCCTTTCGCGCTCTCGACGGTGTCCCGCAAACGCACACGAAGCGCGAGCATTTCGCAGGCGCGGTGAAGGGTGGCGATCATATCGGCCAGGTGGAATGGCTTGATGAGGTAGTCGAAGGCGCCCAACTTCATGGCTTCCACCGCGCGGTCGACCATGTGGTACGCGCTCATCACCAGGACAATCGAGCCGGGGTCAGACTGCTTCACGCGCCGGAGAACTTCAACACCGTCGATACCGGGGAGAACGATATCGACGAGGGTGAGATCCGGCTTTTCGTCAGTGAAGACCTGGAGAGCTTCCTCGCCCGAGGCCGCAGTGAGGACCTCAAAACCTTCTTCGCGCAAACCGCGCGAGATGGTGCGGAGCGTGAGTTGTTCGTCGTCGATCACCAGGACTGAATAGGGCATAAATGGCTTCCGTTTTCCGCTATCGGGCTGCTTGCGTCCGACGGGCGATCCGTTTTCGGGGCGCCCTGTTCACGCCGCTAAGCTTCAGACTACGACTTCAGATTCCTCCTGTATGACGGTGGCCGATTGCTGCTGCCGAAGCGGCAGGGTTAATGTCACCGTGGTGCCGTGATGCAACACACTGTCGACGCGAATATCGCCTTCATGGCTGCGAACGTATGCCTGGCAGATGCTAAGGCCCAGGCCGGTCCCCTTACCACGCTTGGTAGTGAAGAAAGGCTCGAAGACGTGGGGCAGGATGTCGGGGGGAATGCCGCACCCGGTGTCACTGACGCGAATCTCGATTTTCTCCACATAGGTCAGCTTATTGGCTGAGATGGTGATGCGACCGCCTTCGGGAGTAGCCTGCACCGCATTGAGCAGCAGGTTCATCAGCAGTTGCGACAACTGATTCGCATCGGCGCGAATATGCGGCAGGTCCGGAGCAACCAGGTTTTCCAGAGTTTTGCCGCGGACCATGGGCTGATTTTCCAGGAACGCCAGAGTGTCCGCTACGAGCAGCTGCAGAGTCAACTTGCTGAGAAGAAGCGGACCAGGGCGCGCATAGTTCACCAGGCCCCGCAGAGTCGAGGAGATGCGCTTGGCGCCCGCGATGCACTGCTCGATTTCAGAGCGCTGCTCAGAATCCGCGCAGGCTTTATGCTCCAACTCCAAGTGAGAGAGAATGCCGAGCAAGGGATTGTTGATCTCGTGTGCGGCCCCCAGGGCCAGTTGGGCCAGGGCCGCGTATTTTTCGTATTCGGCCAATTGCGACTTAAACTGGATTTTCTCCTTGTTCAGCTCCCGCTCTTCGTAGAGACGGCGGAATAATTCCTCCTGGGCGAGGTCGCGCTCGCGCTCGCGCACTTGGGCGAGATCGCTGGCGCGTAGTAGTTCCGCGTGCATCCGGCCCAAGTCATCGCGATGAATGCGCCACACGACCAGCACCACTACGACGCTGCCCAGCAGCAGGGGCAGGGCATAGAGGGAGAACCATAGGTCGGTGGGATGGGCGCCCAAAGGAAGGGGCGACAAGAGGCCAAGGCCAACGAGGGAGCCCCCCTTCGCGAGACATAGCGATGCGCACAAAAGCCTGAGCATGGCTGATACCACGATGAATCGGCTTGTCTCAGAAAGCTGTGATGGGGGTCACGAAGAGGAGTGCGCGAAAGGGGAGAGGTCCCGTGGCGGCAGAGTTGACGGAAAATGCGCGAAAGCGATCAGGGTTGCTGGTTATCTTCCCGCGTGCGCAGCCAATCAATGAACATCTGTTCCAGGGGCTTATCGTACGACATAAGGACGTGGCGAACGGTGTGGCCGCTGACAACATGGCAGATTTCTTCGGCGAGATTCTTGGCGTGGTCACCGGCGCGCTCGAGAGATTGCGTCATGAAGATAACCTGCAGGCTGGCTTGACGGACGATGTTCTCCGGATTTTCGATGTGGCGCATGAACACGAGATTGCGAAGCCGGTCCATTTCCGCGTCGGCGCGCAGCACATCGACAGCTTTTTTCATGTCGCGCGAGGAAAAGGCTTCGCCGCAGTCGGTGAGCATCTTCTCGAGGACGGTAGCCATGTGGGTGAGGTCGCGAGTGTCCTGGGGATCGAGACGCCCGCCGGCAGCTTGCGCGCTGTTGACGAAGCTGAGCAGGAGATCGCCAATGCGCTCGAGGCCGATCATGAATTTCATGCAGGCCAGCAATTCGCGGGCTTCCGGCTCCGCGACCCGGGTAATGGCAGTAGTAACGCCATCGTCGATTTCCATGTCGATGGTGTCCAGCTCTTTTTCACGCTGGCGAATGGAGTTGAGCAGGGTGGCGGAACCGGTGGCAATTCCCTCCGCAGCAGCGCCGGCAGCTTCCTTGGCCACGCGGCAGGCTTCGACAGTGCGGCGAACCAGCGTGGTGTGGACGGGCTCGGGACTAGGTTGCTTGATGGCAGTGCTCATGGGCACTTTCCTTCCGCGCACAGAAGTGGTTCTGGCCAGGGTTTGAACGGACTGCTTGCTGCTGCGCAAGTGTTGGGAGATCGGCAACAACTTAGCATAATTCCCAGTGCACCACAGAGGGTTAAAGAATTGTTAATTCTATCGACCGATCTTCGATTGAGGTACGGACCACGTCTGGCGCAATGGGCATGCCAGAAGACCCTAGTTTGCGGTCGAGCCGTTGGTTGTGACAGGCGGCAAGGGCAGGCGGAACAAGAACGTGGAACCGTGGTTCAGTTCGCTTTCGGCCCGGATCTTGCCGGAGTGCGCAAGCACGACATGCTTGGCGATGGCCAAGCCGAGCCCGGTTCCGCCGGATTCGCGGGAGCGCGCCTTATCGACCCGGTAGAATCTTTCAAACAGGCGGGGAAGGTGCTCGGAGGGGATCCCCGGGCCGAAGTCGCGGACGTAAAACTCAACGGCGTCGGGCACGGTGCGTGCGCCCAGGACAATTCGCTTACCAGTTCCCGCATACTTCATCGCGTTATCGATCAAGTTGGAAAAAACCTGATGAATGGCCTCACGATCGGCTTCCACCGGTTGTGATGCCGATTCTTCAACGACCAGCTCGATTCCCTGTCCGCGCGCAAGTTCCCGGAAGCTCTCAACCGCGTCCTGCAGGAGTTCCAGCGGCGCAACCGGTTGCGGATCAAAACGCTGCTCGCCAGATTCCACGCGCGCCAAGGTTAAAAGATCTTCAGTGAGGCGCGACATACGGACCGCATTCTTGCGAATGATTTCCAGGAACTCACGAACATGGCCATTTTCGCCAGTGCCGTCGAGAAGAGTCTCGGTATAGCCCTGGATCGAAGTGAGAGGCGTGCGCAGTTCGTGAGACACGTTGGCGATGAAATCGCGGCGGGTCTTTTCGACGCGCTCGGTTTCAGTGAGGTCATGCAAAACAGCAACGGCGCCGCCTCCTGGAAGTGGAGCCGCAGTCACGTCAAAAGAGCGTCCGGGCAGAATGGAAGCGGCACGGGCGCTGACCACCGTGCGGGCGTCGGCGGCGCTGCGCACCGCGCCCAGAAAATCGGGATCGCGAACGCTTTCCACCACCGGCATGTTCAGCCGGGTGCGACGGACCAGTCGATCCATGCCGCGATTGGCCCACTGAACACGGCCGTCCGGGCCCACCGCGATGACCGCATCTTGCATGCTATTGAGCAAAGTCTCAAGTTGCCGCTGGCTGGTCTGGAGAGCGGCGAAACTCTCCTCGAGTTGGCGGGCAGTTCTGTCGAGCGCGGCTCCGACCTGGCCAATTTCGTCGGGCGAGGACTCAGCAATCCTGGCGCTCAAGTCTCCCGCGGAAATCTGAGAAGCGAAGGCGAGAATGCGCTGCAGACGACGCGCTGTTAGTTGCGCAGCCACGGCAGCAACGATCAGGCCAACGGCGAACGCCAGTCCAGAGCTCAGCAGCACCTTGCGCTGCAGTTGACGAACGGCTGCTTCAAGGTCACTCAGAGGATAAGCCAGGCGAACGGCACCGTTCGCGATGGGGGCAGCCACATAGAGGAACGGGATGGACAGGGTGTGGCTGGTGCGCTGGTCCATACCGACGGACCCGGCGAGCGCGGCCACAAACTCCTTTCGCCGGGAATGATTCTCCATGGTGGACGGGTCAGCTTCAGAGTCTGCCAATACCTTACCGCTCGAATCGATAATGGTGGCGCGGGCACCCGCGGCGCCCCCTTCCTCGGCGGCAATCGCGGGCAGTGAGTGGTAGTGGTCCGCTTCCACGCGTTGCGCGAACATCCTGGTCTTCTCGGTCAGATTGCGCTGCATCCGATCACTCAGGAAATGGCGTAGCGTCTTTTCGAGCGAGAAATCAAGAACGACAGTTGCGACAGCGATCACCACCGCGAACAGAAGCAGCAGCTTCAGGAATATGCGGTTCCTCATTTAGGAACCTCGAAGCGATAGCCGGCGCCGCGCACGGTTTTCAGATAGCGAGGATTCTCAGGGTCGGGCTCGATTTTTTCGCGAATGCGGCGGACATAGACATCGACGGAGCGCGGGGTTACGTACGAGGTGTCGCGCCAGACGGAATCGAGCAACTGGTCGCGGGTGAAGACGCGCCCAATATGGCGGGCGAAGTGATCCAGGAGACGAAATTCGGTGGCGGTGGTCGTGACCGATTTGCCGCGGACAACCAGGGTCATGGCGCTGGGATCAATGTCGAGCTCTCCGGCGCGTACCGGACCAGGGGAGAGCGGGCGCTCGAAACGGCGGAGCACGGCTTTAACACGGGCGACCAGTTCGCGCGGGCTGAAGGGCTTGGGAATGTAATCGTCAGCGCCAAGTTCCAAGCCAAGCACGCGGTCCGCCTCTGTGCCCTTGGCAGTCAGGAAAATAACCGGAATCATGGCTAGCGATTGGGTCTGGCGAATCTGACGGCAGAGTTCCAGACCATCCTTGCCGGGCACCATGATATCGAGGATGAATAGCGCGGGGCGCTGGCGCTCGGCTTCGGAGATCACAGTGGTTCCGGTGGGCAAAAGGCGAACGGAGAATCCGGCGCCATCTAGGTGATGGCGCACAAGCCGGGAAATATCGGGATCGTCTTCAACCACTAGTATGCTGGGTTTCACGAGCATATTGTAGCTGGAAGCTGCAATCGGCCGTGGGAGAGGCGGCGAAAGCAGGATGGCGGGGGTGGGATGGAGCGGCGGGCGGGCTATGTGCGAGGAAGGTGCGAGCGGTGATTCTCGTGAGGGCGGGAGCCTTCTGCAGGGTTGCTGGATTCATCGCGGACCAGCCGCAATGTTCCATACAGGGGTGAGCAACGTTGCCTGCTCGGCCATGATGGAGTCGGTCCTGGAACCACGCGGGGCGCGGCGCGATACGCATCAACGCTTTCCCGGCGTGAGGCGGCACGGGGCCGATCCACCTTCACGATGAGGCTCCCGCCTAATCGCGACAGAACACTTCCGTCTGTCCGCAACGCTAATGCGCCGAGGCCGGAATATCTGTGATTTCGATCACCGACGCATGTGAGAAAGCACTATGACGAGATTGCGCGCCTGATCCTTCCAAAATGTGGTTCGGGCGGGAATGACCGTAGTCGCGCTGTACTCGGTCACGATGGTGGGACCCTGGTATTTTCGAGCCACTTCCAGGGAATCGCGGTCGTAGACGGCTGTGGATGACCGGGTGCCGTCGAACCAGACAGGGGATCGCTCCATGGGAACCGCCTTGTGCGGCGCGGGAAGAGAGGCATTGGCGGCAGCAGACGGGGATTTCATCGTGGTGCGAAGACGGAGGGTCACCAGTTCAAGTTCGCGATCGCGAAAATCGTATCCATAGCGGCGGCTATGCTCACGATGAAACACTTCGATCAGATGGTTGGTGAAGGGGACATTGAGCTCATAGCCCTGGCCGCAGTAGCGGACGTCAATACTGGGGAAATGCTGCAAGCTCCCACGCCAACCTTCATCGTGAAATTGGCGCTCGGCCACACGACGAAGTTGGGCAAAGGCGTTCTTGAGTTGCTGTGCGGGCAAGGAAGTTCGAGCGCGCCAAAGCACGGTGCGCGAATAGTCTTTTACGACGTCGCTGACGAGGATGCCGAAAGCCGAGAGCGCCCCCGGCATGGCGGGTATCAGGGCGCGAGGTATGCCGAGGGATTGGGCAAGAGCACATGCATGCAATCCGCCCGCGCCGCCAAACGCGACCAGCGTGAAATTACGAGGATCGTAGCCGCGCTCGATGGATACGACGCGAATGGCCTTCTCCATCGTGACATTCACAACGCGGACGACTCCGGCGGCAAATTGCTCGATGGTGAGCCTGGAACCTTGGCCCCTAAGCCAATCGCGGACAATCCGGCGGGTGCGGTCGATGTCGAGCGCGAACTCGCCGCCGAGAAAGCGGTGAGGCTGAAGACGTCCGAGCAGGAGATTGGCGTCGGTCACCGTAGGTTGTGTGCCGCGCCCATAACAAATGGGGCCAGGATCGGCGCCGGCTGATTCAGGACCGACACGCAGGGCCCCAGCGGCGTCGAAGCGAGCCAGCGAGCCTCCGCCAGCACCGACGGTGTAGATGTCGAGCATGGGCACGCTGAGCGGCAAACCCGCAATCTCCGAGTGGCTGCTGGGACGAGGCTCGCGGTCGATGAGCGCGACGTCGGTCGATGTTCCCCCCATGTCGAAAGAGATGATGCGATCGAGGCCGCTGCGGCGCGCCGAGGCGCTAGCCCCCACGACTCCGCCGGCAGGTCCAGAAAGCACAGTACGGACCGGTTCGCGGGCAGCCGATGCGAGTGCAGTGATGCCGCCGCTGGATTGCATGACGAAGATACGCGGCCTGAGTTTTGGGTTTACTTTTGGTCTTTCAGCTGGGGAACCGGACTCTGCGGAGCCGAGACTGCGTTGCTCCAAATTGCGTAAATAACACTGCATCACGGGCTGCAGGTAGGCGTTGACGACGACAGTGCTGGTGCGCTCGTACTCGCGGAACTCGGGAATGATCTGGTGGGACAGGGACAGCGGCAGGTCTAACTTCCTGAGTGCATCCGCAACCGCCTGTTCGTTGCGCGAATTCGCAAATGAGAACAGGAAGGAAATGGCTATAGCCTCAGCACCGGAAACGCGCACGGCCCGGGCAAGCTGATCGAGATCTGCGGGAGGGCGTGTCAGAATGCGGCCTTCGCAATCGGTGCGCTCTTCCACACCGAACCTGAGGTTCGCAGGAACCAGGGGTGGTACGCGATCGAAGAAAAAGTCGTACAGCCTAGGCCGCGCCTGGCGACCGATTTCAATAACATCCTCGAAACCACTGGTCGTAACCAGGGCGACACGAGCGCCTTTGCGTTGCAGCAAAGTGTTGGTGCCAACAGTGGTGCCATGGAGAAGGATGGGAGTAGCGGAGATGCCGATTTTGCCAAGAGCTTCGATGATCGCCTGCGAGGGATCGCCGGGAGTAGAAAACACCTTGAGCATGCGCAGGGACCGGTTTTCGATCCAGACGCAGTCCGTGAAAGTGCCGCCGGTATCGATGGCGATGCGGAGATCGGGCGTGGTGCGGCGCGGCATCGAACGAGTGCAGGCGGAGAGCTACCCCGCCGGGAAGAACGGTTAGAGTAACACGCGGGTGTAGCCGCGGGGCCGCTGGAATGTGTTGGGCCGCATATCCTATCCGGAGTACCAAGCGCGAGCGCCATGCGAGCACCGGCCATCAAACTATTTCCGGAAACGCGGCAACACGGCGTCTCCAAACAACTTGGCCTGCCCAGTGCGATCTTCCCCCCAGATTTCGAGCATGATATGCGTGCATCCAGCGGCACGATATTCCTCGATTTTTGCGATGCATTCGTCGGGGGTGCCGGCAATAGGGCACACTTTGCGGAGAAGTTCGTCTGTGACTGCCTTGGCGGCGGCCTTGCGACCACCCCGTTCCATAGCGTCGGCAACGGGTTGCAGTTCGGCGAAAGTCAATCCGGCGCAGTCCAAAAGGACGTCGGCCGAACCCTTGATGTTCTGCACCTTATTGGCGAGATACATGGCCGCCTGTTCGCGGGCTCCTTCCTTCCCCTGGGTGGAGTCGCGGCCGATGCTCCCGACAATCACGGAACCAAGTGCGAGATTAGACGCGTCTTTGCCAGCCTTGGCCGCGCCCTCGTCCATATTCTTTTTTGAATAGCGCACAAATGACGGCGTGGTGATGCTCGCAGTCAGCAATCCGTCGGAAATGGAACCCGCCATTTTTTGCATCACAGGGCCCGTGCCCGCCACGTAAATGGGCGGAATGCCACGCGGGCTATGGGCGTCGGCTTTCAGCGGCGGCACATCGGCGGCGAATACTTTTCCCTGGTAACGGAACGCGTCCCCCTGCAAAACGCCGCGCACGATCTCGATGCTTTCCCGCATTACCGTTGCGGGCCCGACTTTTTCGCCTTCTCCTTCGCCGATTTCCTTCATGAAAATCTTGGAAGCGCCCAACCCCAGGAGAAAGCGATCGCCGGCCAAGTCCTGCATGACGCGAGCTTCCATGGCGATCTGGACGGGATGGCGCGTGTAAGGAGAGATGATTCCCCAACCGAGCTGAATGCGGCGAGTCTGCGCGGCAATGACCGCGAGAACAGCGGTGGATGAGCGGGCTTCGAAGGAATGCTTTCGCCACCACGGGTAGGCTTCGGCGATCCAGAATGCGTCAAAACCCGCCTCCTCGCACGCTTTGGCCATAGCCAGGGTCTCGCGGACGGGTTCCATACTGAGCTGCAACACACCGATGTTGAACGGGATCGACATTGATTTATTTTCCTCAGGAAGTTTTCGAGGGCGTGAGACTTAATCGGGATCGGTCCACGAATGCTCAAGACCCTTGATCAACGCCCATAATGCCTTGTTCAATGGCGTGGGCACTCCGACTTTCTCTCCCCACTGCACGATTGCGCCATTCATAAAATCGACTTCGGTCGGCCGCTTTGCCAAAACGTCCTGCAACATGCTGGCGCGGTGCTTGCCGGGCGCATTCGCGCCCTTCTGTACCAGAACACGGGGATCACCATGCAGATCGATACCGAGCTTTCTGACTACGGATTCGCCTTCGGCGATCAGGTCATTGAATAACTGGCCGGTTGGACCGAAGCGGGTGGCGGCGCCGTGATGGAGCAGGGTTAGGGCCCCGACGGGATTGGTCGAAGCATTGAAAATCAGCTTCGTCCATTGCGCACCGCGGGCATCTTTCAGGGCAATCGTATTCATGCCCGAGCGCGTGAGCAGCCCAGCAAGCTCCTCGACCGTGGTCATGGGCGTGGCCGTGGGCTCGAACGGGCCGATCCAGGTATCGCCCTTGATGTCGAAGCCAATGTGGCCGGGGGCAATGGAATGGCCTGCGGGAAACGTAGTCCCGCGAATCACGAACGGCACTTTTTCGGCGATGATCTCTTCATTGCCCACACCGTTCTGCACGGAACAAACCGCGCTGCCCTGGTCGAAGATGTGCGCTGTCTGAGCGATGGCGTGGCGCGTGTGAATGGCTTTCGTAGCCACGATGCCGTAATCGCAGCGTGGAAGCTGGCGGGCGTCGCTGGTTGCATTCAGCCGGGCGGTAAAGTCGGCGGCACCGGAAAGGCGGAGGCCGCGGTCGCGAATGGCGTCGGTGTGCTCTTTCCACACGTCATACGCCCAGATTTCCGCCTCGCCAGCGTTCGCCAGGTGTGCGGCAAACAGACTGCCCACGGCGCCGCAGCCGATCACGCAGATTCTCATCGGGAGAGACCTCTTTCAGCAACGGATCTGGAATTTGTCGCAAACGGTGTTCATCTTGGCGGTGCAGGACTGAAAAGCTATTGTCAGTCTGCGGCTCTCTGCTTGACTTCCTCTCCGGTAAAGAAATGCCAGGGCACATCGGCAAGACACTCCCCTTCCGTCTTACCGACGCGGTACGTGTCTTGCGTGTAGAGGCAGACTTTGCCGTCCTGATCGACTACCTGCGGGTGCAGGGAAAAGACCATATTTTCTTCCAACGGAACATCGCTTTTCGCGCCGATCGAAGGATGTTCGATCATGGTGGTACCGATCGAGTGTCCGGAGAGATGCCCGAGAGAAAATCCGCTGCGTGCAAAGTTTTCGGCAACGGCGCGGTGAACATTGCTGGCGAGTTCCCCAGCCCGCATAAGCTTGCGCGCGGCTTCCAGGGCCGAGGGGTACGCGTCCGCCATCCTTTGAGTGGTAGCGCTCGGCTTTCCGCGCAACAAAGGACGTGAAAACTCCACCCAGTAGCCACCGGCGCCGGCAATCTCGAGTGAATAGAGCATGAGATCGTCGGCCGCGACCACGCGATGGCCGGGAACCTTAAAGTGAGCTTCGGCCTCGCCATGAGAACCGGAGAGCAAGATGTTCATCATGCGCGGACCGGCGCCGCGAGCAAAGAAGCGCTCGACCGCGGGCGCCATGATCTGGGCTTCCGTTCTTCCCGGTTCGTACGCCGCGAGCAACGCCCAGAATCCATCGAGAATGATGTCCATGGCATCGCGCACTTCAATCAGTTCTTCCTCGCTCTTGACGGCACGCGCCATGTCGAAAGGGACATCGAACGGGACCAGTTCGAAGGGGCCAGAGGCCAACTCACGATAGTCACGAACAGCCATCACAAAATTCATACCGTAGACGCCAATGCGCTTCCACTTGCGCTCGAGGGCATGCTCCCGAAGCCAGCGGCCGGGAATGTCGGGCCAGACCTGATCCTTGACCCAAGGTTTCGCCTTGTCGCCGATCCAGCGCGCTTCGCGCGGGAAGACGAGGGTTGGATCCCCGTCCAGAGGAAGCAGTGCGTAGACGTAGCGATGGACGATTTCGAACCCAGTTACATAGAAGACGGCTCCCTCGAATCCGGCATACTGGTTACCGCAGACAATGAGCGCGTCCAAGTTCTCAGAGGCCATGCGCGCGCGAATGTTTTTGTAGCGGCGTTCGATCTCGGCTTGACTAGGCAAATCGGAACCTCGTACTCACTCAACTGCGTTGGTGTTTCAGGAGCTAAAGCCCAGACTTCATTGCGTGAAAAGCGTGCAACAGCGCGTCCGCGTTGCCGATCATAGCAACGGCCGCCGACAAGTACATCAGGCCACACGGCAGATCTGGGCGGCAGTCAGCGCATAGACACGGGTAATGTCCACGAGCGTCTTAATGGAAACCTTTTCACCTTCCTTGTCACGCGGTCCACTGGACGGGCCGTAGTTAACGGTCTCAATTCCGTAACGCGTGAGCACGCTTGCGTCCGAGCACCACGTCACCACTTCGCGTTGCGGGGGTTGACCCATCACCCAGGAGTGGTTTGCGTCGATGGCGCGAATCAGTTCATGCTCGGGGCTGATGCGCGCACCGGGAACGGATACGTAAGTCTCGAATTCGAGACCCCAATCGGGATGCCTGTCGCGCAAGCGGAGGAAAACCTCTTGTACTTCGCGACGAGCATCGTGCATCGCGATGGAGGGAGGGACGCGCACGTCCAGGAACAGGTCTGTTTTCTCCGGCGTGCGGCTGGCACGCCATCCGTGACCGCCGCGGATGCCGCCAAGATTGACGATGGCCTTCTTGCCGCCGTACGCGGCCTTTGTCTCCCATGAAGCGATCCACGGCATGATCTCGCTGAGCAGTTCATGCATGCGCCGGATGGAATTCATCTCTTCCCGTCCTTCGCAGAACGCGGTGTGAACATAAATTCCGGTGCAGGAGATGCGAACCCACATAGAACCGAAATGTTCGAGAACCAGGTGCGTGTCAGTGGGTTCGCCGAGGATGCACATATCGGGCAGAATGCCGTGATTCACGAGGTAGTGCGTGCCGAAACCGTATCCGCGATATTCTTTACCCTTGAATTCGCCCCACTGCGTCTTCTCGATTTCGCCGGCCACCGCGGCGACGATCACATCTCCTCTCAAGCGGACACCGGCGCGCTGCAGCGCTTTGACCGCGTGCGTGTAGCAGACGAGCGCGCCTTTCATGTTGTAAATGCCCAGACCGTAAATCATGCCGTTCTTGACGACGGCATTCGGCTTGTAGCCTATCCCGGTAAGGAATTCTTCGCGGCCGGTGTTGGACGTATCCATGTGGCCGTTGAACATCAGGTTCTTGCCGCCGCCCACGCCCGTCCAGCGTCCAACCACGTTGGCGCGCGCGTCTTCGACCTCTTGCCACGTAATGTCCAAGCCGATTTTCTGCAGGGCGACGCGCATGTATTCCGCCATTTGCAACTCTTCGCCCGTCGGGCTGGGAATGTTGATCACGTCGCAGCACATAGAGACGATCTCGTCCTCGCGCACTTCGTTGAGAATTCGCTCTGCGAGGCCTGGGTCGAGATCTAGCGCCGGTTTGGGCCTGGTCGCTTCCATGGTCAGTAGCTTCTTGCTCCCACCCTGTAGTCACTGCGGGAGGCAAGCCGAAAATCATCGGGATAGATGCACAGCTTTTCGTTGCCGGAGCCGGTGATCCAGAAATTGTCTTCTAGCCGCAAGCCACCGCCGCCGGGCCAGTAAATGCCGGGCTCAATGGCCAGCACCATGCCTTTGCGCACGGTGCCGGTGCCGGCCTGATGCGCGTAGGGAGGCTCGTGCGCCCGGGCCCCGACGCCGTGACAGATGGGATGCGATGGCTGGCCGGGATATCCGCCTTCGGCAATGCGCGCACGCACCATACGATCCAGTTCCGGAAAGCTCGCGCCATCTTGCGCGTAGGAGACGGCTTCTGCGAAGACGCGCAACAGCAGGTCCAACAGCTTGTGGTAGTCGGGACTCAGATCACCAGGACAGGCGTTCTTGGTGAGGTCGGTCCAGTAGCCATCGACGCAGACCCAGATTTCGAACAGGGTTGGCTCGTTCTCCTGGATAGGGCGATCGCCGGTAGCGGTAAAGGTGGCAATGCCCTTACCCGACCAGACCAAGGTAAAGGCACGGGCCATTTCGACTTTGCCCTTATATCCGACGCCCACGCCGTGCACGTAGCTCTCGTACATGCCGCCGACTTGGCTTTCCTTCATGCCGGGGCGCATGTGCTCGCGCGTGTAGTCCATGGCAAGCGCGGCCAGTTCATTGGCCAGGCGCATGCGCTCGATCTCCTGCGCCGTTTTGATGGTGCGGGCGTCATTGAGCAAGGGAGTGGCGTCGACGACCTCGTCGGACACTTTGCGGAAAGCATCGAAGAAATTTTGCGTCGGCGTGGTTGGCTCTCCGACCATGCGATCGGCGCTCTGGGTGCCCATGTTCAACTCCAGGGCAACTTTGTCGGTGAGACCGCGCTGCTTGAGCACCTCGACCGCAATGTCTATGGCGCGATACTGCGGCGGACGCGGATCGCCGGGGTGATAGCCCTTGAAAAAACGGATGTCGGGCGTCCAGGAGTTGCGGTGCGCATCCGCTTCTTGCGGCTCAAGCGCGATCAACGTGGGCTGG
>Ga0070741_10002248_pt1 | contig 53061 bp, 58 predicted proteins | sample Coa_R1_4_FD_66440 | JGI IMG/M metagenome (GOLD analysis project Ga0070741, IMG submission 66440) | Surface soil microbial communities from Centralia Pennsylvania, which are recovering from an underground coalmine fire - Coalmine... | ecosystem: Environmental > Terrestrial > Soil > Unclassified ... | reverse complement strand
CAACGTAAACCTGACGGTAGAGCTGATCACGCCGGTGGCCATGGACAAGGGGCTGCGGTTTGCGATTCGCGAAGGCGGACGCACCGTGGGCGCCGGAACCGTCACCGAGGTCATTCAGTAACGGGGCGGACATGGCGCTGAGGGAACGCATCCGCATCCGGCTCAAAGCGTACGATCACCGCGTGCTCGATCAGTCGACCACCGAGATCGTGGACACGGCGAAACGGACCGGCGCGCAGGTAGCCGGTCCGATTCCGCTCCCAACCTCGCGGAGCATTACGACCGTGTTGCGTTCGCCGCACGTCGACAAGAAGTCGCGCGAACAGTTTGAAATTCGTACCCACCGTCGGCTGCTCGATATTCTAGAGCCCACGCAACAGACGGTTGACGCGCTGATGAAGCTGGATTTGCCGGCCGGTGTGGATGTCGAGATCAAGGCGTTCGGGAAGGACCACAAGTAGTTGGGGCGCAGCGGTCGAAGCGCCTGAAGCAGGGCAGGAACGTTGATTATGAGTCCAGGAATCCTTGGCAAAAAGATCGGGATGACGCAGATGTTTCGGCCGGATGGGCAGGTCGTGCCGGTCACGCTGCTCAAAGCAGGTCCGTGCATGGTGGTGCAGCGTAAGACGCCCACTACGGACGGGTACAGCGCGGTGCAGCTCGGCTTGATCGAGTTCATCAAGCCGGCGCGCGTGAATAAACCGGCGACCGGGCACCAGAAAAAGGCCGGAGTCGAAGGAGCCCGCTTTCTGCGCGAGCTGCGCTTGAAGCCGGAGGACGATGACCTGAAGCCGGGCGATCGCGTGCTGGTTGATGAGTTTAAGCCGAAGGACAAGGTGGATGTGATCGGAGTCAGTAAGGGACGCGGCTTTGCCGGACTGGTCAAGCGGCACCATTTCCGCGGCGGCGCCGATACGCACGGCTCAATGTTCCACCGAGCTCCCGGCTCGATCGGCGCGTCCAGCTTTCCGTCGCGCGTGCTTCCGGGCATGCGCATGGCCGGCCACATGGGCTCGGCCCAGGTGACCGTGCGCAACCTGGAAGTGGTGGACGTCGATACTGAAGACAACGTGCTGGTGGTCAAGGGCGCCGTGCCCGGACCGAACGGCGGGTATGTGGTGGTGCGGAGGGCCAGGAGATAAGGCCATGCCGGTAGTCGATGTATTGGACCTGACGAATTCGAAAGTTGGCGAAATCGAGCTCTCCGACCGCGTGTTTGCAGCGGAGGTAAATGCGGCGCTGCTTTATGAAGCCGTGCGGCACTTCCGGGCCTCGGAGCGAGCCGGAACCGCCAAGACCAAGGTGCGCGGCGAGGTGGCCGGTTCGGGTAAGAAGCTGTGGAAGCAGAAAGGGACTGGCCGCGCCCGCATGGGCTCGATCCGCTCGCCGCTGTGGCGGCACGGCGGCACGGTCCATGGACCGGTGCCGCGCGATTACAGCTACCGGCTGCCGAGGAAGATGATGCTCGGCGCGTTGCGTTCGGCGCTCTCGGCAAAGCTGCGGGATGGCGAGCTCACGGTGATCCAATCGTTCGCTCTCGCCGATCACAAAACGAAGAATGCCCGCGCCGCTCTCGACCGGCTGGAGGCTCGCCGCAAAGTGCTGGTGGTGGAAAACGGTGAGAACCGGAACTTGGCACTGGGGCTGCGCAACCTGCCGGGCGTTACGCTGCTGCCGACGCGCGATGTAAGCGTGTATCACTTATTGGGACACGATCGCGTGCTGCTGTCGGAAGCCGCGGCACGGAAATTTTCGGAGGCGCTGGCAAAATGAATTTGCATGAAGTGATCCGGCGGCCGCTGGTTACCGAGAAGGGCGTCGCCAAGAAAGATGAAGAGCGGACGCTGTGCTTCGAAGTGGCGCCGCATGCCAATAAGATCCAGGTTAAGGCGGCCGTCGAGCGGCTGTTCAAGGTGAAGGTCGAAGAGGTCCGGACCGCGAACTTCGAGGGTAAAGAGCGGCGCCGCGGCCGGTTTGTCGGTTATCGGCGGGATTGGAAGAAGGCGTACGTGAGATTGAGGGCCGGCGAGAAGGTGCCGGACTTCGCGGAGATTTAGCATGCCGATCAGAACCTATAGGCCGACAACGGCTACGCGCCGGTTCCAGACGACGGTTTCCCGGGAGGACATCACCAAGGAGCACCCGGAAAAGTCGCTGATTGAGCCCAAAAAGCGTACGGGCGGCCGCAACAGCGAGGGCCGCATCGCGTCGCGCTTCATCGGCGGCGGCCACAAGAAGAACTATCGCGTGATCGATTTCAAACGCGACAAGACCGGCGTGCCTGCCGTGGTGGCGGCGATTGAATATGACCCAAACCGTTCGGCACGGATTGCGCTGCTGCATTACCGGGACGGCGAAAAACGCTACATCCTGCAACCGGAAGGGCTGCAGGTGGGGATGACGGTCATGTCGGGTCCGGAGGCCGACATTCTGGTGGGCAACGCGCTCGCGCTCCGCAACATGCCGGCCGGCACCGTGGTGCACAACGTGGAGCTGCGCCCGGGCAAAGGCGCGCAGATGGTGCGCTCAGCGGGTGCGCAGGCGCAGTTGGTTTCTAAGGAAGGCGATCTGGCGCTGCTCAAGCTGCCCTCGGGGGAAGTGCGGCGCGTACCGGTCGACTGCATGGCCACCGTCGGCCAGGTCGGTAATCTCGATCACGAGAACGTGTCGCTCGGCAAAGCGGGCCGGACGCGCTGGCTCGGCAAGAGGCCGCACAATCGCGGCGTTTCGATGAACCCGGTCGATCACCCGCACGGCGGAGGCGAGGGCAAGACCTCCGGCGGGCGTCACCCGGTTACACCCTGGGGCCAGCCCACTCGCGGCTTCAAGACGCGCAACAACAAGCGAACCGACAAATGGATCGTTTCGCGTAAGAGCAAGAAGAGGTAACGGGAACAGACTGCGATGGGACGCTCAGTCAAAAAGGGACCGTTCACGGATTCTCACCTGGAGAAAAAGATCGAAGCGCTCAACGTAGCGAACGAAAAGAAGGTGATTCGCACGTGGTCGCGCCGCTCGACGATTCTGCCGGAGTTTGTGGGCCACACGATCGCCGTGCATAACGGGAAGAAGTTCATCCCGGTCTATGTCACCGAGAACATGGTGGGGCACAAGCTGGGCGAGTTTTCGCCCACGCGCACGTTCAAGGGGCATTCGGTAAAGGCGGCCACGGAGAAGTCCGCGCGGCCGGCGTAAGGAACAACGATGGAAGCTAAAGCGGAAGCCAGATATGTTCGGGTCTCGCCGCAGAAGGCGCGGCTGGTGGTAAACCTGATCCGGGGACAAAACGCGGGCGCGGCGGTCACGACGCTGCGGACGACCAACAAGCGCATCGCGCCGACCGTGGAGAAGGTGCTGAAATCGGCGATCGCCAACGCGCAGAACCGCTTCGAGGATATCGATGTGGACCGGCTTTACGTTTCCGAGGCCTACGTTCATGAAGGCCCGCGCATGAAGCGCATCCGGCCCGCTCCCATGGGACGCGCGTACCGGTATCAGCGGCGCATTTCGCACATTGTGATTAAGGTGGCGGAAAAGGGCGGGGAGGAAGAATAAGAATGGGACAGAAAGTTCATCCGTACGGTTTCCGCCTCGGGTTTAACAAGCCCTGGCGCTCGCGGTGGTTTGCCAAGCAGGGTTACTCGAAGCTCCTGCAGGAGGATCTGGAGCTTAAGGAGAATTTGCGCGAGCGGCTGAAGTCGGCAGGCGTGAGCGCCGTCGAGGTCGACCGCCCCGGCAACAAGCTGCGAATTACGATCCGCACGTCGCGGCCGGGGATCATCATCGGGCGCAAGGGCGCGGAGATCGAAAAGCTGAAACAGGATCTGGCGAAGCGCACCAAGCGCGACGTCTTCATCGACATCCAGGAAGTTCACAAGCCGGAACTCGACGCGCAGTTGGTGGCCGAGTCGATCTCGCTGCAGCTCGAAAAACGCGTTGCCTTCCGCCGCGCGATGCGCAAGGCCGTGGACTCGGCATTGCGGTTCGGCTGCAAGGGAATTAAGGTGCGGGTCTCGGGACGGTTGAACGGGGCCGAGATCGCGCGCAGCGAATGGTATTTGCAGGGCCAGTTGCCGCTGCATACATTGCGGGCGGATATCGATTACGGCTTTGCCGAGGCGCATACGACGTATGGGGTTATTGGCGTAAAGGCGTGGCTGTACAAGGGCGAGATTCTGGATGGCTCGCGGCGAAGCGGATTGTGGTCGGAGCCGGAGCCGCGGCCGCGGGAACGGCGCGATCGCGGAGAACGTGGGGAGCGGAGGCAGCCCACGCCCGCGCCTGTGCCCGCTGCCGAGCAGCACGGTCCTGCGACCCAGGCGCCGCCGCCTGAGCTGCCGCGGCCGGCGGCTCGCGGAGGCGGTCCGATTCTACCGCCATTGATGGCGCCGCAGCCTTCCTGGAAGCAGGAGACGCGGCCGGAGCCGGATACGGAGTCCAAGACCGGCGAGGGATCGGAAGGAGGAAACTGAGCCATGATGATGCCCAAGAAGGTCAAGTACCGCAAGCAGCAGCGCGGGCGCATGGCTGGCAAGGCTTGGCGAGGTTCTTCCATCGCGTTCGGCGATTTTGGCTTGAAGGCGCTCGAATGCGGCTGGGTAACGGACCGGCAGATCGAAGCTGCCCGCGTCGCGATGACGCGCTTTATTAAACGCGGCGGCAAGGTCTGGATCCGCCTGTTTCCCGATAAGCCGATCACCAAGAAGCCGGCTGAGACGCGCATGGGAAAAGGCAAAGGAGCGCCGGAGCAATGGGTGGCGGTAGTGCGTCCCGGCAAAATTCTGTTTGAGATGGAAGGTGTGCCGCAGGACACGGCTCTGGCGGCCATGCGCCTGGCGGCTCACAAGCTGCCGATGACCACCAAGTTCGTGGTCCGTGAGCAGGCGAAGTAGGCGACTATGAAGGCACAAAAAGTTCGGGATCTGGACACGGGCGAACTGGAGCAGCAGTTAAAGGACATCAACGAGCAGCTTTTCCGGCTGCGGCTGCAGATGTCGATGGGGCAGATGGACGGACTCAAGAAATTGCGGAACATCAAGAAAGATCGCGCCCGTATCTATACCATTTTGCGGGAGCGAGAATTGGCGGGAGGCTCGAAGTAGAGATGGCGGAAGTGGCGCAGGCCTCCCGGCAGGGATTGAAAAATGAAAAGGTGGGCGAAGTGGTCTCGACCAAGATGCGAAAGACGATCGTGGTCGCGGTCACGCGCCGCGTTGCGCATCCGCTCTATAAACGGATCGTATCGAAGCGCAAGAAATTTTACGCGCACGACGAAGAGGGCAGGGCTCACCTGGGAGATGTCGTGCGCATCATCGAATGCCGCCCGTTGAGCCGATTGAAGCGGTGGCGCCTGGCCGAAGTGCTGCGGCAGGCCGCTCAGGTGGCGGCGCAGCCGAAGGATCTGGACACGAAGGTTTGACAGGATACCGCTTTCTTCCGGTCGCGCCTCGGCGTTGATGGCAAAGGAGCGGTAGCGAGTAGGGCAGAGGAGCGGAGCGACTTATGGTGGGAATGCGAACGATTCTGGAGGTCGCCGATAACAGCGGCGCGCGCAAACTGTCGTGTATTTTGCCGCGCGGCGGCGACCTGGGCCTGCGCGCCGGGCTGGGCGACGTCGTGACGGCCAGCGTCAAGGAAGCGGCCCCGGATTCCAACATAAAGAAGGGCAAGGTGGTGCGCTGCGTGATCGTACGGATGCGCAAGGAGACGCGGCGCAAAGACGGCACGTACATCCGGTTTGATTCCAATGCCGCGGTCTTGATCAATGACGTCGGCGAGCCCGTGGGGACGCGTGTTTTCGGGCCGGTTGCGCGTGAGTTGAGGGACAAGAAATTTATGAAGATCGTATCGCTCGCGCCGGAGGTGATCTGATGGCGCTGACTGCCAGAAGAGCGGCCAGAAGGGCGGCGGCTCCCCTGCGGGTTCAATTGAGGAAGAACGATACCGTCAAGGTGATCGCGGGACGGGACAAAGGCAAGACCGGGCGCGTGCTGAACGTGGACTCGCGGCTCGGCCGCGTCCTGGTCGAGCACGTTTCGATGATCAAGCGCCATACGCGTCCGAATCCGGCCAAGCAGATCAAGGGCGGCATCGCGGAGCGCGAAAGTCCGATCGACATTTCCAACGTCATGATCGTCTGCCCGCAGTGCGGGCCGACACGCATTGGCCACCATATCGAGACGCATCCGGGCGGCAAGACGGTGCGCACGCGGGTGTGCCGCAAATGCGGTCAGACGCTGGAGAGGAAGAGATAGCGCAATGGCGGCAAGGCTGAGAGAGTACTATCAAAAAACGGTCGTTCCGGCGCTGACCAAAGAGTTTCAGTACAAGAACGTGATGGCGGTGCCCAAGCTCGAAAAGATTTCGGTCAATATCGGGCTTGGCGAAGCTACACAGAACGCCAAACTGATGGACGGCGCCGTCAACGAGCTGGCGCAGATCACCGGACAGAAGCCGGTCGTGACGAAGGCGCGGAAGTCGATTGCGGCGTTCAAGCTGCGCGAGGGTATGTCGATCGGGTGCATGGTCACGCTGCGGGGCGACCGGATGTACGAATTTTTTGACCGGCTGGTGAACGTGGCGCTGCCGCGCGTACGCGACTTCCGCGGTGTCTCGACCAAGTCGTTCGACGGCCGTGGCAATTATACGCTCGGTGTCCGCGATCAATTGATCTTTCCCGAAATTGACTACGCCAAGGTGGAGAAGACCAAGGGGATGAACATCTCGATCACTACGACCGCCCGGACCGACGCCGAGGGCGTGGCGTTGCTCAAGCAACTGGGAATGCCGTTCCGGCAGTAACGAGGAGAAGAAATCAGGACAGCATGGCCACAACCGCAAAAATCGCCAAGGATTTGAAGAAGCCCAAGTATGCCTGCCGGCACCGGAACCGGTGCTGGCGCTGCGGCCGGCCGCGAGCGTATCTCCGCAAGTTCGGCATATGCCGGCTGTGCTTCCGGATGCTCGCGCTCAACGGCGAGATACCGGGCATTATCAAGGCCAGTTGGTAAACGGAGGCGACGATGACAACGGATCCTATCGCGGACATGCTTACGCGCGTGCGTAATGCGATAAACGCGCGTCATCCGAAGGTTGATGTACCGGCCTCAAAGCTGAAGACCGAAATTGCGCGGGTGCTGAAGGAGGAAGGCTACATCGCAAACTACAAGGTAGCCGAGGAAGGCGCCAAAAAGACCATCAAGATCTATCTGAAGTACGGCACCAACAATGCTCCGGTCATTTCGACGATTGAGCGTGTGAGCCGTCCCGGCTGCCGCGTGTACGTGGGCCAGCGCGAAATCCCCCGGGTGCTCGGCGGGCTGGGGATCAATATACTGACGACGCCTCGCGGCGTGATGACCGGGCGGGATGCCCACCGCGAGCGCACTGGCGGGGAGATTCTCTGCCGGATCTGGTAGGGGTACGACATGTCGAGAATTGGAAAAAAACCGATTCCGCTGCCCAAGGGAGTTAAGGTGGCGATCGGTGAAGAACTGGCAGTCAGCGGGCCGAAGGGTTCTCTGCGAGTGCCGATCCCGGATGGCGTGAGCGTTCAACAGATCGACGGGCGGCTCGAAATCGTGCGGCAGAGCGACAAACAGGCGGCGCTTCACGGACTCACCCGAGCGCTGGCAGCGAATGCCGTTCAGGGCGTTTCGGCCGGATTTACCCGCGAGCTCGACATCGTCGGGATCGGCTACCGCTGCGACGTGAAGGGCAAGATCGCGACGTTCACGCTAGGCTATTCCCATCCGATCGAAGTGCTGCTGCCGGACGGCGTGGAGCTTAAAGTCGACAAGCAGACGCACCTGGTGCTGAGCGGCCATGACCGGCAGTTGTTGGGTCAGGTGGCGGCCGATATCCGGGCGCTGCGCCCGCCGGATCCGTACAAGAACAAGGGCATCCGGTACACGGGTGAAATGCTGCGCAAGAAGGTCGGAAAGGCTGCGGGGAGCAAATGATCCAGAAGACTGCCAAGAACGACATTCGCGTTCGGATTCACAAGCGGATTCGCAGAAAAGTGCGGGGGACGCCGTCGCGGCCGCGACTGGCAGTGTTCCGGAGCATCGCGCACATCTATGCGCAGCTCATCGACGACACGGAAGGCAAGACGCTGGTGGCGGCCTCTTCCGTCGAGAAGGCCGGCAAGGGCGGTGGCGGCAACGTGGCGTCGGCGCGCGAGATCGGCCGGCTGATCGCCGAGCGCGCTGGGGAGCGCGGTATTAAGAAGGTAGTGTTCGATCGCGGCGGGTATCTGTATCACGGCCGCGTGAAGGCCTTGGCGGAAGCCGCCCGCGAAAGCGGACTGGAGTTTTGATCGGATGATCGCAACAGGCAAACGGATTGACCCGCAAGCGTTGAACCTCAAGGAACAGGTAGTTTCCATCAACCGCGTGACCAAGGTAGTGAAAGGCGGCAAGAACCTGAGCTTTTCGGCTCTGGTTGTGATCGGCGATCCCTCGGCCAAGGTTGTCGGCTTTGGCGTGGGCAAAGCCAAGGAGGTGCCTTCGGCGATTCGCAAAGGCATTGAAGCGGCCAAAAAGAATCTGCGCAAGATTCACTTGCTAGACACCACGATCCCGCACCAGGTGCTGGGGCGGTTCGGGAGCGGGCTGGTGCTGCTCAAACCGGCTCCGGAAGGCACGGGCGTGATTGCGGGCGGTCCGGTACGCGCGGTCGTGACTGCCGCCGGAATTCCGAACGTTCTGACGAAATCCATCGGCACGCACAACCCTCATAACGTGGTCAAAGCCACGGTCGCGGCGCTCGAGCAGCTTCGGGACCGCACGGAGGTGGCCGAGCTGCGGGGCTTGGCTGTCGAGAAACTCTGACGCTCGAAGCATCGAGACCGCCGGGAGAAGCGATATGGAAGGGAAGATCAAGATCAAGCTGGTGCGCAGCCCGATCTGTGCGCCGGAGAAGCACAAGCGGGTGGTCCGCGGCCTTGGACTGCGTAAGCTGAACCAGGTGGTTGAGCGGCCCGATACGCCTGTGTTCCGGGGCATGGTAAACAAGGCTCCGCACCTGCTTGAGGTCGTGGAATAGGAGAGCGAGATGAATTTGAGTGGATTGCGGCCGCCGGCCGGACAGAAGCGCGCCCCCAAGCGCGTCGGGCGAGGAATGGGCTCGGGGCGAGGAAAAACGTCTGCCCGCGGCACCAAGGGACAGCACTCGATCTCCGGATTCAGCCAGAAGCGGGGTTTTGAAGGCGGACAGATGCCGCTCCATCGCCGCTTGCCCAAGCGCGGCTTTACGAATATCTTTAAGAAGCGATATGCGATCGTCAACCTGGGGCGGCTCGAGAAGCTGGAGGGCGATCACTTCACGCCGGAGCGGCTCATGGAACTCGGTGTCATCCGCAAAACCGGCGACGGCTTGAAGATCTTGGGCTCGGGCCAGCTTACGCGCAAGATACGAGTCGAGGCGCATGTCTTCTCGGGCTCGGCTCGCGAAAAGATTCAGGCGGCCGGGGGCGAGGCCGCGGTCATCGGCGCCGGCCAATAGTCGCGCCGGGAATAGAAGGGCTGAATGAAAGGTTTTGAAGCGGTTGCCAATATCTTCCGGGTTCCGGACCTGCGCAAGCGTGTGCTGTTCACGCTTGGTCTGCTGGCCGTGTACCGGCTGGGCGGGCACATTTATACACCGGGTATCAACCTCAACCGCTGGGACGAGTTCTTCAGCCGGAATCAGGGAACGATTTTCGGCTTCTTCGATCTGTTCGCAGGCGGCAACATCCGGCGGATGACGGTCTTCGCCCTGGGCATTATGCCCTACATCACGGCCTCCATCATCCTGCAGTTGCTCACGGTTGTGGTGCCCACCCTCGAGAAGCTCCAAAAGGAGGGCGAGCTGGGACGCCGCAAGATTACGCAGTGGACCCGGTATCTGACAATCGGGCTTGCGGTGATGCAGTCGTTTGCCATAGCCCAGGGCCTGCAAACCATGCAGGGCGGCATCGTGATCAATCCGGGCATCGGTTTCGTGCTGCTGACAATTATTTCGCTCACGACCGGAACGGCGTTCATCATGTGGCTGGGCGAGCAAATCAGCGAGCGCGGCATCGGCAACGGGATGTCGCTCATCATCTTTGCCGGTATTGTCGTGGGGCTGCCCAACGCCATCCAGAATATTTACACCAACACCTTCGTCACGCATGAATGGCACGTGCTGCAGATGCTCATCATCCTGTGCATGATGATCCTGGTGGTGGCGTTCATCGTTTTGGTGGAGCGCGGCGAGCGCCGTATCCCCGTGCAGTATGCCAAACGCGTGATTGGCCGCCGCGTCATGGGCGGGCAGTCGACGCACATGCCACTCAAGGTGAACGCCGGAGGCGTCATCCCGGTCATCTTCGCGTCATCGATTCTGGCCTTCCCGCAGACGATTGCGGCCCTGCCGGCCGTCAAATCCGTGGGCTGGATCAGCAAGACGCTCGAAGCGGTGCGGCACGGCGAGCCGCTCTATTATGTGCTGTTCGTTGCCGGCATCATATTCTTCTGCTTCTTTTACGTTTCCATCATTTTCAATCCCAACGAGGCGGCCGACAATATGCGGAAGTACGGCGGCTTCATTCCGGGCATCCGTCCTGGCCGTAACACGGCCGAGTACATGAACACGATCCTGACCAAAATCACGGTCGTGGGCGGCATTTATCTTTCGATCCTGTGCCTGATACCGGACATCATGATCTCGGGCATCAAGCTGCAGCACCTGCCGCTGATCGGGAACTGGGTCGACACATATGCTCCCCGTTTTTTGTTGGACGGCTTAAACGTGCAATTTTATTTCGGCGGTACTTCGCTGCTGATCGTGGTTGGCGTGGCGATGGACACGATCAACCAGGTCGAGGCGCAATTGATCATGCGCCACTATGAAGGATTCACCCCACGTGCGGGCAGGATCCGGGGACGGCGCAGCACGTTCTGATTGCCAATTAGAGAGCAAGTGTGGATACAGGACAGGCGGGGAACCAGATAAAAGCGGTGGTGCTGTTCGGCTCACCCGGATCGGGAAAGGGAACGCAAGCCAAGCTGCTCACCGGCTGCCTCCGTATTCCACACATATCGACCGGCGACATGCTGCGGGAGCGGATTCGGGGCGGGCAGGCGTCGGGCTGTATTGCTTCGACGATGCAGTCCGGGGCTCTGGTCGCCGACGAGGTAGTGAACCGGCTGGTAGAGGAGCGCCTGGGAGAGGCCGACACCGGCGCGGGATTTATTCTCGATGGCTATCCGCGGACGCGGGCGCAGGCGGAGCATCTTTGCCGGTGGCTGGATGCGCGCGGCGTTCGCGAGTTGGTGATCCACCTGGTGGTCGATTACAATGTAATTGTTGCGCGTTTGACCGGCCGTCGGCAGTGTCCTCTGTGCGGTTCTCTGTACAACATCGTCTCCAATCCGCCTCGGGTTCCGGGCGTGTGCGATCGTGACGGGCACGCGCTGGTGATTCGTGAAGATGACCGGGAGTCGGTGATTCGGGAACGGTTGGATGCCTACGAGAACCAGACGCGGCCGCTGATCGAATTTTTCCGCGAGAAAGGCCGCCGGCTGCTGGAGATCGACGGGAGCCATGACGGGCCGCACGAGCTGTTCGGCAGAATCTGCCGGTCAATTCGTACGCCCGACGGAGAGGCGCGGGCCGTGAGCGAATGATCATTCGTAAGACGCCGGCGGAGCTGGAGAAAATGCGCCGCAGCGGTCTGCTGGTCTGGGATATTTTGCAGAAACTCGGGGAAATGGCGGGCGAAGGTGTGACCACGATGGACCTGGAGCTTGCCGCCGAGCGTATGATGGCCGATGCGGGCGCGCGGCCGGCGTTCAAAGGTTACTTCGTGCCGGCGGCCGGCGAGACCTATCGCTATGTCTTGTGCACCTCGGTCAACGACGAGATCGTCCACGGGATTCCTTCCGCCAAGCGGGTGCTGAAGAAGGGCGATATCGTTTCGATCGACACGGGCGTAGAGCTCGATGGATATTACGGCGACTCTGCGCTGACAGTCGGAATCGGCCAGGTGAGCGAGGACGTGTTGCGGCTCATGGAGGTGACCCGTGAATCGCTCGAACTGGCAATTGGCCAGGTGCGAGCCGGCAACCGTCTCTTCGACGTGTGTGGAGCGGTCGAGCGGCATGTGGTGGCCAACGGGTTTTCGGTAGTTCGCGAGTTCGTAGGCCACGGAATCGGCACCAGGCTGCACGAGGAGCCGCAGGTGCCAAACTATGTGGACCGGAAGAACGAGAACCCACGGCTGAAGGAAGGCATGGTGCTGGCCATCGAGCCGATGGTCAATGCCGGCAAGCCCGATGCGAAGGTGCGGAAAGACCGCTGGACTGCGGTGACGCGTGACGGCTCCTATTCGGCGCATTTCGAGCACTGCGTGGCCGTAACTTCGAACGGCCCATGGGTGCTGACGCGGCCATGAGCGAGTCGCTGGCCTGTTGAAGGGAATCGAGAGATCATGAAAGTACGGGCTTCGGTAAAAAAGATCTGTGATAAATGCAAGGTGATCCACCGTGAGGGCGTCGTCCGGGTCATCTGTGTAAACCCGAAACACAAGCAGAGGCAGGGATAACGAGAGGGACTTATGGCACGTATCGCTGGAGTGGATCTGCCGCCAAAAAAACGGGCGGAGATCGGGCTGACCTATATCTACGGAATCGGCCGTACACGCTCGCGGTCGCTGCTGTACCGCGCGGGCATCGATTTTGACAAGAAGGTGGGCGACCTGACCGAAGACGAAGTCAACCGCGTCCGCCAGATCCTGGAGGATGAGGGGGCGGTCGAGGGCGATCTGCGCAAAGAAGTCTCGATGAATATCAAGCGCCACATCGAGATGGGCTCTTACCGCGGCCTGCGGCACCGGCGCGGGCTTCCGGTCCGGGGTCAGCGTACCCACACCAATGCTCGCACCCGAAAGGGTCCGCGGCGCGGCACGATCGCGAACAAGAAGAAATCCACGGCTAAGACATAACCGGAGACGTATGGCGAAGGCACCGGCAAAAACCACGAAAAAGAAGAGCTTCAAGAAGAAAGAGAAGCGGACCGTCCACACCGGCATCGTCTACATTCAGGCGACATTCAACAACACGATTGTGACGATTGCCGACCAGGAGGGAAACGTCATCTCCTGGTCGAGTTCCGGGTCGCTGGGCTTCCGCGGTTCGCGCAAGGGGACGCCGTTTGCCGCTCAGCAGGCGGCGCTGACGGCGGCGAACAAGGCTGCCGAGAACGGCCTTCGCAGCGTCGAGGTGCGGGTGAGCGGGCCGGGTTCGGGCCGGGAATCGGCTGTCCGGGCGCTTTCTACGGCGGGTATCGAGGTGCGGGGTATTAAAGATGTAACACCGATTCCGCACAATGGCTGCCGCCCGCCGAAACGTCGAAGAGTGTAGGAGCGAGCTCCATAAAGCAGGACGAAGGTTGCAACCAACCGTAAACTGCACCTGAGAACAACAGAGGTAAGGAGAGAGAATTGGCACGATACATTGGCCCGGTTTGCCGGCTGTGCCGGCGCGAGGGCGTGAAGCTGTTTTTGAAAGGAGAGCGCTGCCACAGCGAAAAGTGCGCGATTGAAAAGCGCAACTTCGTTCCCGGCCAGCATGGCAAGGACCGCAAATCGAAGCTGGTGGGCTACGGCCTGCAACTTCGCGAAAAGCAGAAGACCCGGCGTATTTATGGTGTGCTCGAGAGGCAGTTCCGGAACTCGTTTGAGAAAGCGGCTGTGCAGAAGGGCATCACCGGCGAGACACTGCTTGCGAACCTGGAGCGGCGCCTGGACAGCGTGATTTACCGCATGGGATTCGGGACCAGCCGCGCGCAGGCGCGCCAAGTGGTCCGGCACGGCCACATTCAAGTGAACGGCCGCAAGGTCAACATTCCGTCATTCCTGGTCAAACCCGGCGATGAAGTCGCCGTGCGGGAATCGAGCCGCAACAACCCCACCATCCTGTCGGCTCGCGACGCAACGGCGCACGCGCCCGCGCCTTCCTGGATGGAAGTCGACCGGGACGGGCTGAAAGCGCGTATCACCGGCATGCCCAAGCGCGACGAACTGGTGCAGATTCCGATCAATGAGCAGCTCATCGTCGAGCTGTATTCAAAATAGGCGAGTAGTTTTGCGGCGGGTGCTTCGACGCTCTGCCGATTGTGAGGTAAAGGAATGTTTAAGGGCTTCCAAAAACCCAAAAGATTAGTTGCCAATACCGAGACCCTCACGGAGCGGTATGGCATGTTTACGGCACAACCCTTTCAGCGTGGATTTGGCACTACGATCGGCAACAGTCTGCGGCGAGTTCTGTTGAGCTCGATCGAAGGCGCCGCCATTACGGCGGTGCGGATCGACGGTGTAGAGCACGAGTTCAGCCCGATTCCGGGCGTAGTGGAAGACGCCACGGATATCATCCTCAACCTGAAGCAGGTCCCGTTCAAGATCATAGGCGAGGGCATCAAGACCGTCCGCCTATCGGTCGATCACGCCGGCGAGGTCATGAGCGGACAGATTGAGACGGACCAGGATGTCGAGGTGCTGGACCGGAATCTGCACATTGCAACCGTCAGCGAAGGCGGCAAGCTTTCCATCGAAATGCGGCTCAAAATGGGAAGAGGCTACGTCAGCGCCGACAAGAACTTCGATGAGGATCTCGCGCTCGGCTACATTCCGATCGACTCTGTCCATTCTCCGGTCCGCAAGGTAAACTTCCAGGTCGAAGCCGCCCGGCTCGGCCAGATGACCGACTACGACAAGCTCACACTCGAGGTCTGGACCAACGGCGCCATCTCGCCCCAGGACGCCATCGGCTATGCCGCCAAGCTGCTCAAAGATCACATGGCGATCTTCATCAATTTCGAAGAGCTGCCGGAGATGGCCGAAGAGGTCTCCGAGCGCGGCATGGACAAGATGAGCGAGGTGCTCAACCGGTCGGTCGAAGAGCTGGAGCTGAGCGTTCGCTCCTATAACTGTCTGAAGAACGCGAACATCCAGACAATCGGCGAGCTGGTACAGAAGACCGAGGCCGAGATGCTGCGAACCAAGAACTTCGGCCGCAAATCGCTCAACGAGATTAAAGAGATCCTGGCCAATATGGGGCTGTCTCTGGGGATGCGGATCGACGCGCATGGCCGGCTGATCGCGCCCCCGCCGCAGACCGGCTCGGCGCTGAGCAGCCTCGAAGACGAAGGCCAGGGGCTGGAGGGCGGGTCCGATCAGGACCAGATTGGCGGCTAAAGATGAGACATAAGGTAGCCGGATTTAAACTGAAGCGGGATGTGGATGCCCGCAAGTCTCTGCTTCGCGGTCTGGTCACGAGCATCATCGAGCAGGAGCGGGTGATTACGACGGTGCCCAAGGCCAAGGCTGTAAAGCCCTTGGTCGACCAAATGATTACTCTCGCCAAACAGGACTCCCTGCATGCGCGGCGGCAGGCTGCTTCCTTTCTCCACACCCCGGCATCGGTCAAGAAGCTGTTCGACACGCTGGGCACACGCTTCGGGCAGCGGAACGGGGGCTACACCCGCATTGTGCGGCTGGGGCCCCGGAAGGGCGACGGAGCGGAACAAGCCATGATCGAGTTGGTGGGCTCCGAACTGGTCAAACGCGCCGCAGAACGCGCCAAGAGACGAGAGGAGCGCGAGCGAGCCCGCCGCGAGGGCCGCGAAGAGGAGGAAGGCGAGGAGTAAGTTACTCTATTTCAGTAGTTTATGGCCGCAAGAGGACTTTCCTCTTGCGGCCTTTTTTTTTGCTTGCCAGATCCTCAAAAGATCTTGACAAGATGAGACTCATATTTTATTATTGAGAGTGAATGAGGGTTCCACCAGCGGAATCCTTGAATTTCATGTCCATACACAGGAGCTTTACACCGATGTCTCTGAGCTATACCGACCCATTGGCCAATCTCCGCCTGTTCGAGGATGCGTTTACTCGGCTGCTCAGCGAACCGCGCAGTGGCCGGCCGTGGTCGCCAGCCGTGGATATCTATGAGACCGAGAACGATTTGGTGATCAAGGCGGACGTCCCAGATATAGATCCGAAAAACATCGACGTCCGCGTAGAAAATCAGACCCTCACGCTGAAGGGTGAGCGCCGATTTGAGCCCGATGCATCTAATAAGGGGTTCCATCGGATTGAGCGCGGCTACGGGAGCTTCGTCCGAAGTTTCTCAGTGCCTTCGTCCGTGGATACCGATAAGGTCACGGCGCAGTATCAGAACGGCGTGCTGACCATTATGCTGCCGAAGAAAGAGGCCGCGAAGCCACGGCAAGTCCAGGTTGAAGCTAAAGCCTGACCCAAGGTTTGGGTTGTGGTTTGCGGGGCAGTGGGCGGCCGGCAGGGCCGTGCCACTGCCTTTGTTTTAGCGGGAATATTTCTGGAAAGAAGAATCGATCATGTTTCGGTTAGATAAGCTGACTCAAAAAGCGCAGGAGGCGCTCCAGCACTCGCAGGCTGTGGCGCAAAAGAACGAGACGCAGGTCGTATATCCGCTGCACTTGCTGGTCGCGTTGGCAGAGGAGCGGGAAGGCATCGTGCGGCCCGTCCTGGAGAAATGCGGAGTACAACCGGATGCCATCCTGACCGAAGCGCAACGCATGCTGGGGTCCGTTCCCAAGGTATCGGGAGTGCAACCGGGCCTGTATGTATCTCAACCTTTGAACCAGGTCCTCGAGAGCGCTTTTGAGGAAGCGGAGAGGTTCAAGGATGAATTCGTCTCGACGGAGCATCTGCTATTGGCGATCGCCAAACAGAAAGGCGACCCCGCCGGGCAACTGCTCGAGCGAGCCGGGGCGAATCACGAGACGATTTTGCGAGCCTTGGTCTCCATCCGAGGCACGCAGCGCGTGACAGACCCGAATCCGGAGACGAAGTATCAGGCTCTGGAGCGGTACGCGGTCGACCTTACCGCAGCGGCCAAGAAAGGCAAGCTCGATCCTGTGATCGGCCGCGAAGACGAGATTCGGCGGGTCATGCAGGTCCTGAGCCGCCGGACTAAGAACAATCCGGTGCTCATCGGCGAGCCGGGTGTGGGAAAAACGGCCATCGTTGAAGGACTGGCGCAGCGGATCGTCCGCGGCGATGTCCCGGACCAGTTGCAGAAGAAACGGCTGGTTGCCCTGGACTTGGGCTCCATGGTGGCGGGCACTAAGTTTCGGGGCGAGTTTGAAGACCGGCTCAAGGCGGTGCTCAAAGAGATCATCGATTCCAACGGCGAGGTGATCTGCTTCATCGATGAGCTGCATACCCTGGTGGGGGCCGGCTCGGCGGAAGGCGCAATTGACGCCGCCAATATGTTGAAGCCGGCGCTGGCCCGCGGAGAGCTGCGCTGCATCGGCGCGACTACGCTGAACGAATATAAGAAGCATGTCGAGAAGGACGCTGCCCTGGCACGGCGCTTCCAGACAGTGTTCGTGGGTGAACCGAGCGTGGATGACACGATTGCCATTCTCCGAGGTCTCAAAGAGAAGTTCGAAATTCACCACGGCGTCCGCATCAAAGACGCGGCCATTGTTTCGGCGGCGCTTCTGTCGCATCGGTATATCTCCGATCGCTTTCTTCCGGACAAGGCCATCGACCTGATCGACGAGGCTGGCGCCGCGCTGCGGTTGCAGATCGGTTCCATGCCAATCGAAATCGACGAGGTGGATCGGCGCATTTCGCACCTGGAGGTGGAGCGGCAGGCCCTCGTACGGGAGACCGACGCCGCCAGCCGGGAGCGGCTGCGTCACGCCGAAGAGGAGCTCGAGCGCTTGCGCGGCGAGTCCGCTTCGCTCAAGGAGCGCTGGAATCAGGAGAAAGCTGCTATCTCCCGCGTGCGACAGTTGAAGGAAGAGCAGGAGCAGCTCCGGCAGCAAGAAGAGCAGGCCAGCCGCGCCGGTGAGTGGGAGAAAGCTGCTCAGTTGCGTTATGGCCGGCTCTCGCAGATCGAAAAGGATATTCAGGCAGCCGAGCAGGAGCTGGAGACACTAAAAGAGTCCCGTTTGCTGAAGGAAGAAATCGACGAGGAGGATATCGCCCGTATCGTGGCCAAGTGGACCGGAATCCCGGTGACCCGCATGCTCGAAGGCGAGATCCAAAAACTCGTGCATATGCCCGAGCGTCTCAAGGAACGGGTTATCGGTCAGGACGAAGCCGTCCGGCTGGTCTCGAACGCCATTCTGCGAAACCGTGCCGGCTTGAGCGATCCGAACCGGCCGATCGGCAGCTTCATCTTCCTGGGCCCGACCGGAGTCGGCAAGACCGAGCTGGTGCGCGCTCTGGCCGAGTACCTGTTCGACGACGACAAAGCCATGGTCCGCGTCGACATGTCTGAGTACATGGAGAAGCACGCCGTGGCCCGCATGATCGGATCGCCTCCGGGCTACGTCGGGTACGATGAAGGGGGACAACTTACGGAGGCCATTCGCAGAAAACCGTATTCTGTCGTTCTTTTTGATGAAATCGAGAAGGCACATCCGGACGTCTTTAACATGTTGCTCCAGATTCTGGACGACGGCCGGCTCACCGATGGACAGGGGCGCACCGTGAACTTCAAGAACACGGTAATCGTCATGACATCCAACGTGGGGTCGAGCAACGTGAAGGAGATAGGTCCGATCGGATTTTCGGTACACACCAGAAGCACGCAGAACGAAGATCTGCGCAAGCGGCTGACGGACGCCTTGCGCCAGACCTTCCGGCCGGAGTTTCTGAACCGCGTCGATGATATTATCGTGTTCAACTCGTTGACGCGCGAGCACCTCGGACAGATCGTCGAGATACAGATCGGCCGTGTGCGGAAACTGCTCCGCGAGCGCGGTGTGGGGCTGGAGCTTACGGAAAAGGCGAAGGACGTGCTCTTGGCGGAAGGCTACGATCCCACTTATGGAGCGAGGCCGATGCGGCGCGCGATCCAGCGCTTGATCCAGGATCCCCTGGCGCTCAAACTGCTCAACGGAGAATTCGTCGAGGGCGACACGGTGCTGGTGGACGCTGACTCGGAAGGGCACGCGCTGCGCTTTGATAAGCGCGTGCCCCTTGCGGCCTAATATTTTGGAGATGTTTCGACCATGACCACGACGAACACGATCAAAACAGTGTTCCTGCTGGGTCTGCTGAGCGCTCTGCTCCTCGTCGCGGGGCAGGCGCTTGGCGGCCGGCAGGGATTGTACATCGGCCTGTTCATGGCCGTTGTCATGAATTTCTCGGGATACTTCTTCTCGGACAAGATCGCGCTGTCTATGTATTCGGCACAGCCGGTAAGCGAGACGGAGAACCCGGAGATTTACCGGCGCGTGGGGCCGCTGGTTGCAAATCTCTGCCAACGGATGGGGCTGCCGATGCCGCGCCTGTGGGTGATTCCCGAGCAGTCGCCCAATGCGTTCGCCACAGGGCGAAACCCGGAGCATGCCTCTGTGGCATTCACGGCCGGAATACTGCAGCTTATGGAGGATCGTGAGCTGGAGGGTGTGATCGCGCACGAGCTGGGCCATGTTTTGCATCGCGATATTCTGATCAGCTCTGTCGCCGCGACGATTGCGGCAGCCATCACCTACCTGGCGCAGATGGCATTCTTTTTCGGCGGCGCCCGCCGCGACGAGGAAGATCGGGGCGGGGGAGCGGCGGCCCTCCTGATGCTGCTGCTCGGGCCCATTGCGGCTTCGCTGATCCAGATGGCGATCTCGCGCACACGCGAATTTTCCGCGGACGCGGCAGCAGCCAAGTACACCGGGACGCCCTACGGGTTAGTTTCGGCGCTGGGAAAGCTGGAAACCTGGTCCAAGCGGATTCCGATGGACGCTACGCCCGCAACGGCTCACATGTTTATCATCAAGCCCTTCACGGGGCAGTGGCTGATGCGGCTCTTTTCCACTCATCCATCCACAGAAGAGCGAATCGCGCGCCTGCAGGCCATGCGATAGAGAATGCGGCAGGTCCGGGTCAACCGCAAGGCGGCGGGTCGCCTGGCCTCCGGGCACCTCTGGGTTTTTTCCAGCGATGTTGTTGATACCGGCGGCGCCGAGCCAGGCGCCCCCGTTCAAGTTGCCGATACCTCCGGCCGTGTCCTCGGGACCGCACACTTCAGCTCCACTTCCCAAATCGCCCTGCGGCTGCTCAGCCGCCGCATCGAGACAATTGACACGGCTTTTTTCCAGGGCCGTCTGGCTGCCGCGCGCGACTATCGGCGGCGCGTCGTCTCGGACACCGATGTGTACCGGCTGGTTCACGCAGAAGGCGACCTGCTTCCTGCTCTTGTGATTGACCGATACGGCGAGTACCTCGTCGTACAGACGTTGAACCAGGGCATGGATCAGGCCCGGCATCAGATTGTGTCCGCTCTCCTGGATCTCTTCTCCCCGCGCGGCATCGTAGCGCGGAATGATGTTGCCGTGCGCTCGAAAGAGCAGCTCCCGCAAGAGACCGGTATCTGGCATGGCGAGATCCCGGACGTTGTCACTGTTCGCATGAACGGGCTCACCTGGAATGCCGACCTGCTGCGCGGTCAGAAGACAGGCATCTTTCTGGATCAGAGGGAAAACTATCTGGCAGCGGCGCGATACGGAGGCGGGCACGCGCTCGACTGCTTCACGTCGACCGGCGGATTTGCACTGCACCTGGCTGCGGTATGCGAGTCCGTGGAAGCCGTCGACAGCTCGGCTGCCGTGCTTGCGCTGGCCGAGGCGAATCGCGAGGTGAACAACATCGCTAATGTGCGCTTCCGGCAGGCCGATGTTTTCGACATGCTGGCCGCATACGGCTCCGCGCGCCACCGGTTCTCGATGGTTGTGCTTGACCCGCCGGCGTTCGCAAAATCGCGGCAAAGTATCGAAGCTGCGTTACGAGGCTATAAGCAGATTAATTTGCGCGCGCTGCATCTGCTGGACCGAGGCGGCGTGCTGGTAACTTGCTCCTGCTCGCATCACGTGAGCGAAGCGATGCTGCTCGAAGTGATGGCGCAGGCGGCTCTGGATGCGGGCCGCGAACTGCGAGTCATCGAGCGACGGTCGCAGAGCCGGGATCATCCGATCCTGCTGACCGTGCCCGAGACCCATTACTTGAAGTGCCTAATCCTTCAGGCGCTTTAACTCGGCGGTTCAGTATGTATCGCGAAACAGATCGCGGCGATCCTGGCGCCGGTCGATGTTATCCCGGGTCAAATCCCTAGAGTCTTGCCGCAGGTCTCTTGAATCGCGGCGCAGCTCGGCGCGGTCGCGGGCCGCCTGTCCATACCGTCCGTGCGCCAGATCCTTCCGCAGCTCCCGGCGGTCCGCATTCAACTCGCGCTTGTCCTGGCGGAGCTCGCGGCGATCATTACGAATTTCCCGATTGTCATGGCGCAGTTCGCGCCGGTCTTGCTGGATATCGTTCGCCGATGCCTGTCCCGTCAGCGCGATGGCTCCAGCCAGAATTCCTGCTGCCATCCATCCCAATTTTTTCATATGCCCTCCGCTACAACTGATTTCGTGATCGTTCCTGCCGATCTACCTTGATAAACGCGGCGGGGCGCCTGAAGTTGCAGGCATTACAAGGATTTAATCTGAGGTACGTACTGCAAACCGATTCGGATTACCGGGGCTTCAGAGCTCGGCTTAACAAATATGCCGCCGCTGCTGCGGCCAGAAAAGCGACCAATGGCTTGCGGCCTCGGCCTCCGGCCTGATCTGCGGCTCGCTCGAGTGTGCGGCGGAAGCGTTTCAGCAGCCGCGCTGCGGATTCGCGTTCCTTTTCAATGGCCCAGCCCAGCCGCTCGGGCGAGCTTTCGTCAGCGACCCGGCCCAAGGGATGCCTCCAGAATGCGGCGCAGCGTACCGGCGAAGATGTTCTCCTGCGCCCCTTCGGGCACACCGCAGGCGGCCAGCATTTTGCGATACCGGTCGAGCTCGCGGTCGAACTCTTCCAGTTCGCCATTGAAGACGTCCGAGCCGAACACCAGCTTCTCGAACGCGCTCGGGCCGCCTTTGGGCGTGTGCGGACTCACGACTCCCGACCACCAAAAGATCGATTTGAAGAATGTATAGTCCTCCTGCTTTTTGATCAGCGTCGATCCGGAGACATCGAAGTACAGGTTCGGATTCCATCGGCCGATCTCGGCAGCCCACGCGTAATCCGGATTTCCAAGGTGCGCGCCGATGATCGTCAGCTTCGGGAAGCGCCGCGCGATATTGTCGAGCGTGGTTACGCGCATCCGATCGACACTCACATCCTGCGGAATCTCCGGATGCGCGCGGTTTACGATGCCGGTGTGGAACAGGATGATCATGCGGTAATGTTCCGCGCGTTCGTAGATCGGCCAGTAAGCCTTGTCGTCGTAGTTTTTCAGCGGCCCCGTCAATTCTCCCAATCCTCGGAAGCCCGCTTTGTGGAACCGGTCCACGAGCGAGACCGCTTGCGGATCATCCAGTTTGATGCTGCCAAGGCCAACCAGGCGTTTCCCGTGATCCGCGATGAATCGTTGGACATCTTCGAGGTGCTTAGGTTCGGTCAGAAGAAATGCCAGACCGTCTAACGGCTCCAGGCGGGCGGTCAATCTGCTAAGGAAAGCGGGATCACCGTTATAGTGAACGTGCGCATCGATCAGACGCGGCGAGGGCTGCGCAGCGGCTGCCAGGGATAGGGCAAGCAATCCGAAACTGACTCGCCCGGTCACTCAGGCCGAATATCTCCGCACGGTTTGGTTTAATTTGCGCAGAAGCGGAGGTACGGCCGCGATGGCATCCTGCTTGGCTTCGTACTCCAGCGCCAGATAGCCGTGATATTGGCCGGCCAGCAGCATTTTGCAAATGCGATCCCAGTCCGAAGGCTGCTCCCGGCCTTCGGCGCCGACGCGTATGTCTACCTTCACCTGCACGTTCACCGCGTACGGCACGCATTTCTCGATCTGCTCGTAAGCTTCGCGATTGAAATTGCCGGTATCAAGATTGATCCCGACCCAGGGCGACTCGACCCTGCGAATGATGTTTAGGATCGTGTCCGCGCGTTCCGTGACGCCGCCGTGATTTTCGAGGCCCAGAATGACGCCCTTGCTGCCGGCATACTCGGCGCTGCGCTTCAGCACCTCGACTACCCAGCCGGAAGCCTGCTCGACCGTGGCGCCCTTCGGGACCTTCCCGCCAAAAACGCGAATGTGCCCGGCGCCGAGTTTCTCGGCCACATCCACCCACTTGCGAATTTCTTCGAACTCCTTCTTCTGGAGCTCGGGGGTTGGCTGTGTCATTTCCGAGCGGATCGAGATGCTATAGATATGGACGGCCGAGCGGTATGCGAACCTGCGCAGCGGCAGCAGAAACGAGTCCGACGTGTTGGGAAACCAGTAGACGGTCAAGTCGAGGCCGTCGATATCCGAATCGACGGCGAGCCGCACCAGGTCATCGTAGTGCAGCTTACCGGCTTTGAGAGCGTCGCGGTAGGAGTAGGCGCAAATGGCCGAACGGAGGCGGCCTTTGACAGCGGAGTCGGGTGCGGCGGCGCCGGCGGCAGCCAACCCGGGAAGAGAGACAAGAAGATCTCGGCGGCGCATAGGCGGTTCCTGAAGAAACGATTATACGCTCGCCGGAGCGCCGGCGATATCAGAGTCGCGGCGGCTTCGCGCCTTCGTTCTGCCAGGAGCCGTATAGCAGCGCGTTGAAGAACAGCTTGAAGGTCTGATAACTTTGCGCTCGATACTGCGGCCGCATTCCGAAGAGAATGGCGTGCCCGGCGCCCAGGCGGGCATCGACAAGCGCCGCCTTGCCTGCGATGTGCCGCTCGCCCAGAAGCCAGCCCGATGCGAGAATCCTCGATTCGGGGTAGGTCGCAACCTGCGATTCCTGGGTCTCCCACGCGGGGCTATGTTCGGACCAAATGCTGATTCGGGCGGGAAGGCCGAGCGCGAGCGGATGATCGGAATCGAGCGTCGCCGCCAGCAGCGACCCCGGGGCATAGAATTCCGTCTCGGAGAGACCGCGGGTCACGCTGCGCACGTTTACCCCAAGCCTATCGCGTGCATAGTCGGTCGCGCGATTCAGAAATAGGAGCGTCCCGCCGGATTCGGCGAAGCGGCGCAGGGAGGCAGCGCCTTCTTCTCCGAGCCCTCCCGTGTACTCGTCCGGCATCTGCCGCGCCCGCCAGCCCCCATCCATTTCGGCGGCCGGTTGATCCGGAAATACGAGAACATCAAACCGGCTGCGCAGGTCCCCGGCGCGAATGACCCGGTCGCGCACACTTTCGTACGCGAAGCCGAATTCCTCGAGCAGCCAGCGCGTCCAACCCTCATCGATGACCGGAATGGAGCTGCGATAGAGTCCGATGCGCGGCCGCGCGAGTTTTCTCCAGCCGGCGCCCGGATCGGATCCGGCGAAGTCTCCTGTCGAAAAATTGCGCCAGACCGAGCCGCCGGAGCGCCAGATGCGATTGATGGTGTACCACGCGTCGGTGTCGGAGGCGCGGAAGCTTGTGCGCGGCCGCTCCGAGCCCAGCGAGATGCGGCCCACAATTCTCGGGAGCGGATCGCCGGCTTCTTCCACCCGCACGCCCATCAGCAGCGGCAGCGTGTGCGCGGTTACATCATACGGCCGCCGCGGAGGACCGCCGGGATAGAGCCGCAGGTCCGGATATTGCTGCCTCTCAAGCAGCGCCTTGGCGAATCCGCTATAAGGCTGCGCCATGTGGATCACATACGCGCCTCCTTCGGCGCGCTCGATTTCTACCATGCCGAACTCGAGCGTCTGAAGCAGCTTGCGTGTGGCCCCGGGGTCGGTTTGCTCCGCCGGAACGATGAATGCGCGGGGGTGGCTGCGTGCGATCTGCCTTTGGGCAACCCGGTAAAAATTTCGCAAGAGGTCGCTGCGGTGAATCGCCGATTGATACAGGCACGACTCCATCGCAATACGTTGATACGCGACGATATCCGCCAGGCGCCAAATGCCACCCGTCCAAGGCTCCAGAAAATTCCAGCTTCGTTGCTGTGCGTTGTAGCCGAGCGCAGTGCGGTCAAGCTGCTCGAAATCGACCTGAATCGGGGAGGCCAGCCGCGCGCTTGCCGACTCCGTCAGGATTCGCAGGCCGCCGTGATAGACCTGGTAATGCCGAGCCGGGGTCCAGAAATCGTACGCTGCGTGGATCGCGATGCCGGTCTTGCCCGCCGCGGTGAGGTCCGCAGCCATGGCCGTCCCGATCATGTTTGTTTCCTGCATCAGGATCGCATCCACGTTCGGCTCGATCGGGTCCATCCACGGAGGAACAAACATGCGTGACGCGTACGGCCCCTGCTGATGCACGTCGTAGACCACCTGCGGATGCCACACATTGTGCAACCTGGAAACCACGAGCCTGGTTTCGGCCTGCGAGAAGATATACCAGTCGCGGTTGTTATCGTGGCCGACGTACTTGTGGTAGAGCTCGGGCGGCGCGGTGCCCTCGTAAGGCGTGCCCAGGGTCTTGCGATACCAGCCGGTCACTAGGTCTACGCCGTCCGGATTGAGCGACGGCACAAGGAGCAGGATTGTATTCTCTAGAATCGCGCGCAGCCGCTGGGTGTTCCCGGTCAATAGGTCATAGGCGAACTGTACGGCTGTATGGGTCGAAGCGATTTCGGTGGAGTGAATCGAGCAAGTGACCAGCACCACAGTCTTACCTTCGGCAATAAGGCGCTCGGCTTCGGCCTCCGAGGTCCGGCGGGGGTCCGCGAGCCGGGACTGGATCTGGCGATAGCGGTCTAGTTTCCGCAGCGTCTCCGGCGACGCAATTACGGACACGATCATTGGCCGGCCTTCTGTCGTGGGACCAAGCTCCTCGATTCGCATCCGCTCGCTCGACGCGGCGAGCCGCTGGAAATACGAAACGACTTTGTTCCACTCGAGCGTCGTGCGATCGGCGCCTATGGCGTGGCCGAAGTGGCTTCGGGGGGAAGGAATCTCAGCCGGTGAGGCGGAGGCCGTGAAGCCCAACAATGCACAAGAAACCACCGGCAGCAGTCGGCAGTAAAATGACCCGCTTCTACTCATGCTGAGCCGCGCGCGCAGGAAGAGCTTTTAACGGAGTTCTGGCACCGGCGGGCAGGCGAATCGCTGCCGCGCTCAGGAGGCGCACGGGCGGTTCAGCTCAGTCCAGAGTGCCTTGTACCAGTGCAGAAAGCGTTCCGGCTCGCAGCTCTCCTGGGCTTCGCACAGCGTGTAGCGGTCATAGCCGGACTGGCGCAGAAGACCGAACAGCTCTCTCCATGGATAGTTGTTACTGAGCTCGTTGATGTGGCAGTTTCGAATCCAGGGACGGAGAAGCTCGAAGCTCTGCTTCACGGAGCCGTTCACGACGTCAGTAGGATTGGAATTCCAGCAGAGGCCGACGCCTTCGTGTTGCGTTGCTTTCATAATGGCTGCGGCGATGGGCGGATTCTGTGTCTCTCTGCCGTGCACCTCGAGCCAGATCTCCACGCCGTGTCCCCTGCCGTAATCCCCCAGTTCTCGGAGGCACTCGGCAATGCGGCCGATTGTCGTCTCGGGCGGAACGCCTGCGGGTAGCGTGTTCGGGCGTACCTTGACGCCCCACGCTCCGGTGTCGTGCGCCAGGTCGATCCACTGCTTGCCGACGGCCACCTGCCGGCGCCGTTCCTCCGCTTCCGGCGAGTGAAACTCGCACGTGCTCCCGAAACTGAGAAGGCGGATGCGGCTGCGGCTGAAGCGTTCCTTAACTCGAGTTCGGGCAGCGGCGTCGAGCGTCGGTTCGACCCCGTGCTTATGGCCGGTGCGTAGTTCGACGGCGGAGAAACCGGCGGCCTCGAGATTACGAATGATTGTCTCGAGATCCCAGTCCTTCAAAACGTTATAGGTGACGGCGCCCAACAACATGCGATTATTCTATACCGGCAACTCTTCGAGCATCCGGTCGATGTCTGCGGGGCTGATATAGAAATGGGGCGAGATCCGGACCCAGCCCTGCCGGGGCGCCGCGATGATCGACTTCGACCGAAGGTGCCGCACGACAGCTTCAGGCTCCACGCCCGCCTTCCGGAAGCACACGATTCCGGCGGCCGTGGCGGGCGTCCGGCTGCCCAGCACCTGGTACCCCCGGGAGCGCACGCCCTCCGCCACGCGGTCTCCGAGCGCACGGACTGCATCACCTACCGCTTCTACTCCGACTGCGAGCAGGAATTCAATCGCCGCCCTCAGGCCGAAGCAGCCTATGGTGTTCAATGTCCCGCATTCATACCGGCCGGCATCCTCGCGCAAGCGCATATCGCGCGAAGCGTAGTCCGCATACCGCGCCACATTCGTCCAGCCGAATTCGACCGGGTCTACTTGCTCCTGAAGCTCCTTCCGCACATAAAGAATGCCGCAGCCCTCCGGGCCCAAGAGCCACTTGTGCCCGTCAGCCGCCAGAAAATCGATACCGCAGGCATTCACGTCCAGCGGGAAAGCGCCCAGGCCCTGGATGGCGTCCACCAGAAACAGACACCCTCTGTCGCGGCAAATCGCTCCGATGGCCTGCAAATTCGCGCGGTAGCCGCTCAAATACTGCACGAAGCTGATGGCCAGCAACCGGGCTCCCTTCGAGGCCTCATCGATGGCGTCCAACGGGTCCTCCACCGAGAGCCAGCGGACAGCTACTCCGCGCTCTTCCAGCTTCTTCCATGGGAAATAGTTGGCTGGAAACTCCTCCCGGAATGCCACAACCCGGTCACCGGGCCGCCATTGGAGGCCGGAGGCAACAGTGGCGATGCCTTCTGACGTATTTTTAACAATTGCAATCTCGCCCGGCTCCGCTCCGATGAGCCGCGCCGCGGCCGTGCGCAGACCGGCATAGGCAGCCAGCCACTCGTCATAATGGAAGCTGCCGAAGGCGAGTACGTCGTCCGCGAGCCGTTTCATAGCTTCCGCCGCGCATCGCGGCAGCGGCGCAACCGCGGCATGATTCAAGTAGATAAGCCGTTCACGGACGGGAAACTGGCCGGCATACTGCTCCCAGAGCCGTTCGGAAGATTTCTCTACTATTTTGAAACCCATGTGGTCCACTATACGTTAGGAGCCCAAAAGGAGCCTTCATGATGCGCCCGTTGGCGACATTCGTTTCGCTTCTGCTGTTTTTGACTGCGCTGCCGGCCAAAGACAAGAAAAAAGATCCCGGCCAGATCGGGAACCGTGATGTAGGCAAAGGAATTAACTTCTATTCGCTGGAGCGTGAGATTGCCCTCGGCAGGCAGCTTTCCGAGGAGGTGCAGCGGCAGGCCAAACTGGTGACCGACCCGATTGTAACCGAATACATCAACCGGATCGGGCAGAACCTGGTGCGCAACTCGGACGCGCGCGTACCCTTCAGTTTCCAGATTGTTCAGTCCGACGAATTGAATGCGTTCGCACTGCCAGGCGGATTCATATATGTAAATTCAGGACTAATCAAGCTGGCGGAAACCGAAGCGGAGCTGGCCGGCGCGATGGCCCATGAAGTGGCGCACGTGGCGGCGCGGCACATCACCCGCCAGGCCACCCGGAACCAGATTGCCAATCTAGCGACCATTCCGCTCATGGTGTGGGGCGGCTGGACCGGCTATGCGGTGCGGCAGGGGGCGGGAGTCGGGATTCCACTGACCTTTCTTACGTTCTCCCGAGGGTTCGAGGCAGAAGCCGACTTTCTCGGCCTGCAATACATGTATGCTGCCGGATACGATCCGACGGCTTCGATTGAAATCTTCGAGAAGCTGATGTCGCTGGAGCGGACCAAGCCTGGCGCTATCGCCAAAGTATTTTCCACACATCCCATGAATGCTGACCGGATCCGGAACACTCAGAAGGAGATACAGGAAATTCTTCCGAGTAAACCCGAGTACGTGGTGGACACCTCGGCTTACAACGAGGTCCGGCTCCGGCTGCTGGCGCTGGAAAATCAGCGGAAAAACGAGAAACAGGATGAGAACCGACCGCGGCTGCGCAAAGCGCCCGGAGCCGCTCCTTCGGGATCCGAGGACGAGGACGGGCGGCCAACGATCCGCAGGCGCGACTGGGTGGATTGATATGCGCCAAGCCGGCCGCGTGAAGAAACGGCCTGCGCCTGCCTTGCGTCTGAAGAGTTAGCGCACCAATTCTCTATTTTGAGCGTATAGTGAGAGAAGCAGGAGTACTCGAAATGAAACGGCTCTCCGCACTTCCCGTGGCAATGCTGGCTGCCCTCAGCCTGCTGGTCACAGGTTCTTTTGGTAAGGACAAGAAGAAAGATCCGGATGAGATCGGTAATCGGGACGTTGGCAAGGGTGTGAATTTTTACTCTCTGGAGAAGGAGATCGCCCTTGGTAAGCAGCTGGCGCAGGAGGTGGAGCGCCAGGCCCGGATTATCGATGAACCAGTAATTGCTGAATATGTGAACCGCGTGGGGCAGAACCTTGTGCGGAATTCCGATGCCAAGGTTCCGTTCACGATCAAGGTGCTCGATTCCGAGGAAGTGAACGCATTCGCTCTTCCCGGCGGTTTCTTCTTCGTGAATTCGGGTCTGATCTTGAAGGCCGACAATGAGGCAGAACTGGCGGGCGTTATGGCCCACGAGATCGCTCACGTGGCTGCCCGACACGGCACGCGGCAGGCGACGCGCGGCGCGATCATCAATTACGCCAGTATCCCTCTGATCTTCATGGGAGGGTGGACCGGCTATGCCATCCGGCAGGGTGCCGGCTTGGCCATCCCGCTCGGATTCCTCAATTTCTCCCGAGGTTTTGAGCGGGAAGCGGATTTCCTTGGCTTGCAATACTTGTACAAGGCCGGTTACGATCCGACTGCCTTCGTAGATTTCTTCGAAAAGATTCAATCGCTTGAAAAGAAGCGCCCCGGCACGATCTCAAAGGTCTTTTCCACGCACCCGATGACCGATGATCGGATCAAGGCTTCGCAAAGCGAGATCGAAAGCGTCCTCAAGTCCAAGCCGGAATATGTGCTGAACACATCCGAGTTCAATGATGTGAAAAACCGCCTGATGGCAATGCATAACCGGCGCAAGGTCGAGCCGGACAAAGATCCGAACCGGCCTACGCTGCGGCGTAATCCGAACGGCACGATTGATTCGGAAGACGGCGAGTCAAAGCCGAAACCCGATCAGGATGAGCGGCCCACACTGAAGCGGCGCGACTAAGGGCACCGAGAGCGCCACTAAAAATCAGGACCCTGTGCGAAGGACAGGCCGCAAGGCCTGTCCTTTTGCATTAAAGGGGTGATTTTGTGCCGGCCAGTTTCTTGTATGCTCTTCGCGCGACGATCAACTCCTCATTCGTCGCGAGGGCCAGCACAGCGACGCGTGAGCCGGACTGTGAGACGATCCGGTCGCCCGTTCCGTGCTCGTTGGCTTCGTGATCGAGTAAAATGCCCAGGAACTCCAGGCCCGCGCAGCACGCGGCCCGCAGACGCGGCGAATTCTCGCCAATGCCTCCGGTAAACGCGACTGCGTCGATCCCGCCCATGGCGGCGGCGTAAGCGCTGATCGTTTTCTTTACTTGATAGACGAACATATCGAGCGCGACACTGGCGCAAGTGTTTCCGTTCTGAACGGCCTGCTCCAGATCCCGGACGTCGCCGCCGGGTATGCCCGAAAGTCCGGCGAGTCCCCCTTCGCCCGCCAGTTGCCGCCGGACCTCGTCGATGCTCCAGCCCCGGCGCTCCATCATGAAGAGCACGGCGAAGACGTCCAGGTCGCCGTGGCGCGTGGCATTTTCGAGCCCTGATTGCGGCGAGAAGCCCATCGTTGTATCGATCGAACGGCCGCGATCGATGGCGCACATCGACGAGCTTCCTCCCAGATGACAGCTTACGAGGCGTGTTGGGCGGCCCAGCATTGCGGCAGCGCGTCCGGCAATGTATTGATGCGAGGCGCCGTGAAAACCATACTTCCGCACACCCTGCTCTCGCCAGGAGCGCGGCACACCGTAAATCGAGGCATACTCCGGCATGGTTTGGTGAAACTCAGGCTCGAAGGCTGCGACGAGTGGCACTCCCGGCAATGATTCTTGAAAGGCGCGGATCGCGGCAAGATAGATGGCGTTATGTGCTGGAGCGGCGGGAAGAAAGGTTTCCAGGCCGCGAATCACGCCATCGTCGATGATAAAGGTGCCGCAGTACTCCGGGCCGCCGTGGACGGCTTTAAAGGCCACGGCCTGGATCTCGACTTCGCCGGTCCGGATCTGCGCAATGGCTTCGCGGTAGTCCCGAACTCTTTCGAGCCTTCCTTTCGCCAGCACATTCTCTGATGGCATTTCCAGAATCTGATACTTCAGCGAAGTGGAGCCGAGATTCGGAACAAGCAGGTTCATGGTATCTGTTATATCTCAGAGTGAATGAGCGGAGCCCTGCACAGGATCAATTGGATCGACAGTATCGCCGATCCGGTTGTTGCATCAGCACTAAACAAAATGCTTGACAAACTGGCATATCAGTGTATGATAAGCAACACGAACTAGGTTGGCGAAGCCGGAAGCAGGCGCCGCGAATCGGGGTACTTTATTGCGGCATGGGATATGACCGGTTTATACCCGGGCCGCCCGCCCGCATGAGCCTATTCAGGCGCGGTTGCAGGGCGCTCTAATTGGCCGGGCAAGGCCCCGAATCGGAAAGGTGCGCCGCCTTCGCACTGCTGGAAGATGCGGAAAGAATGGGTCTGGAATGTCACCGCCGGGGCGGAGCTCTCCGATGATCGCGAGAGATCGCGTATGCCTTCTGTCGAAGGGCCCGGCCTCTCGGGTCATCATCCTGTTGTATGACGGAATATCGAATTTCAGCTCGAAGGAGTCGGTATGGCTGTTGTCTCTAGTTGGTTTTCGAAGGAATCAGCGCTCACCTCGCTGCTAATAGCCCTTACGTGGACCGTCTTGAATCCAAGCGGTCGCATCCACGCCCAGGTAGGCACAGCTACGCTCAGCGGCGTAGTACGGGATCCCAGCGGGAGTTCCATCCCAAACGCGCGAGTTACATTAGCCAGCACGGCTCAGAAGTTCAGCCGGCAAACATCCACTGATGTACAGGGAGCTTATATTATTCCTGCTATTCCTCCGGGCACATACAAATTAGAAGTCACGGCGTCCGGCTTCAATACAGAAGACAGCAGTGAGATTACGCTTTCCTCCGGCCAAGCGAGCACCTTCAACGTTACTCTCTCTGTGGCGGCGGCGACCGAGCAGGTAACTGTGTCGGAAGCACCTCCCCTGCTTCAAACGACCACGGCGACGGTGGGTTCGGTGGTCGAGTCGAAGCAGTTCAACGAACTGCCGCTGTTGGGGAGAAATTTCAGTAATCTGATCCTGATCACGCCCGCAGTAGCTCCGGTGGAAGCGGTGGACCTGAATAACATCAGCTTCGGCGGCCTCGCCGTAAACCCTTCTGTGTATGGGCAAAGGCAGCGCGATAACAATTTCACTCTCGATGGCGTCTCGAACAATGATCCATTATTCAGCGGAGTTCCGATGTTCCCGCCGCCGGAAGCTATCGCCGAGATGAAGGTGGAATCCGGTATGAGCTCCGGCGCCTACGGGCACGCGTCCGGAGCGAATATCAACCTCGTCACGAAGGCGGGCACCAATGAGCTGCACGGCGATGTTTGGGAATTCTTACGCAACAACAAGCTGAACGCCCGCAGCTTTTTCCTTCCCAGCCTGGGCGCTTTCAAATGGAACCAATTTGGCGGCGCGGTGGGCGGACCCTTGGTGATTCCCCGTGTGCTGTCCAAAGAAAAGGGCTGGTATTTCTTCGCGTACTTTGAAGGTATCCGGCAGCGCACCACTTCGAACGCAACGGCGCTGGTTCCCACGGCTGATCAACTCAACGGCAACTTCGCAGGGTCTACGCCGATTTTCGATCCGTACACTACAACCATCGATTCTGCGGGAAATCCGAGCCGGCAACCTTTTCCCGGGAATCGCATTCCCGCAAACCGGCTGAACGCATCTGCCATCATGCTGGCGAAGGCGCTCTATCCGCTGCCAAACCTCGCTCCCGGGATCATTCCCGGCGTCAATTATCTGAACGCCGCGGCAGGCAATCGGCAGGATGGCAATCAGTGGAGCGGCCGGATCGATCACCAGTTTTCGCCGAAGGACAACTTTTACGCGCGCTACAGCGATACGCGCAATACCGCGCAAAATGTCAGCCTGCCGGCCCTACCGAGCAACACGCTGAACCGCTTTACCAATATCGTCCTGAGCCACACTCATATTTTCAATCCGACGTTTCTCGTGACCGGCCGATTCGGCCTGACCCGGATCGATCGCTTCATTGCGACAGCCATCATCCCCGACCTGGCTCGTCAAGCCGGCACGATTGATGCCTACCCGCCTTTTCACGGCCTGGAGGTAATTCCTCCCATCAACATCTCGGGCTATCCGGGCCTTTCTCAGGGCGTGCAGATCTATGGACCAGAATACGATGCGAATTGGACCGTCGACGCCCACAAGACCAAAGGCCGCCACACGATCGAGTTCGGCGGCGGTATCGTTAGGACGTTGTTCATTACAGACAACCAGAGTGGCCGAAGCGTCATGTTTACTCCGGCCCAAACAGCCAATTACGTAAACAACACGGGAAATGCTCTGGCCAGCTATGTTCTTGGCTTGCCGGAATCGGCAAGCCGCACCTTCGGGGACAGCACTGGAGACATGTATGGCAACACTTACTCCGCTTATGTTCAGGAGAATCTCCGGCTTAATTCGAAGTGGACGTTCAATCTCGGACTCCGATACGACTACTCGAGTCCAATGATCAATCGCGTCGGCTCCGGGACGTTCATTTGGGAAACAGGTCAGTACTTTTGGAATAAGACCAATCCGATTACCGGCGAGCCAGCGAATATTTCACCGGGTTTCATTCCGCCGGACCGCAACAATTTCGCGCCGCGTGTGGGCGCGGCTTATCAAATTTCGCCGAAGACCGTGGTGCGCGCGTCCTACGGCATCTTTTTCGATATCTTCGGAGTCAATCACGCCCAGACCATGCAGGGTAACCGCGGTAACTGGCCGTTCACGTTTCCGCAGACGGTCACTGGCCTGAATGCCACAGTGCCCAACGCTTTTTTCCCAAACCCATTCCCGGGGCCGGCGGCCGGCTCGAAGACGCCGCTCGGTTGCGGCCAATGTTTGAATGTAGTGCGAGAGACTTCTAGAACACCGTATGTTCAGGAGTGGACCTTCTCTTTGCAGCGGCAACTTACAAGTAACCTGATGGCCGAGGCTGCGTATTTCGGATCACACGGCGTCAACCTGTCCGGTCAGATCATCGACAATACGGCCCTGTATCCTGGGCCAGGTCCTGTGTCGCTAAGGCAGCGCTGGCCGCAGTTCCCGTCGTATGTCAACAACGGAGTGAATATCTTTCCCTCTTATTACGATGGCTTGACCTTAAAGCTGGAGCAGAGATTCTCTAAGAATCTGCAGTTCCAGATTAACTACACGTGGTCCAAAGCCATCGACATTCTGGATTCGCTCGCAAATGGAGGAGGCGGCCAGCCGTTTTCGAATCCCACTCGGTTTGATTGGAGGCGATGGAAAGGACCGGCCGGCTTTGATATTCCACACCGCCTCGCTATCAGCTATATCTACGAAATTCCCGTAAAGACGGGAAATAAGATTGCTGACGGTGTCATTGCCAACTGGTCTATCAGCGGTTTCACATCGTTTGACAGCGGCATCCCTTATACGCCCTTTCTTTCTTCGGACAACGAGAACATCGGGACAGGCGTTGGCCGCGGCATTCAGTTTCCCAACCTCGTAGGGGATCCGAATGCAGTGGCCCAGCGAACGCCTCAGCAGTGGTTCAACACCGCCGCCTTTGCGGTGCCCCCGCCATATACCCGGGGCAATGCCGGCAGAAACATTCTGCGCGGAGACGGTTACGCGAGCTGGGACTTTTCCGCCTATAAACGCTGGCCTGTGCGCGAACGGCAGCACCTCGAATTTCGAGGCGAATTTTTCAATCTGTTCAACCAAACGGTCTTCGGTCTTCCAGGCGTGTACGTAGGAACACCTCAGTTCGGCGTGGTTTCGAGCACCAGGAGATCCGGCAGGCAGGTACAACTCGGTATGAAGTACCACTTTTAGTGGGTCTCATTGTTTCCGAGCCCCGCGCGGGGGCCGTCGCGCAGAATTCGCTCTTCCCCCGCGCTTGCCTTAGCTCTAATAGTTCAGTTGTATGTGCAAATTGGTATTTCGAGCGAACGTGAACTGCGCTTGCGTAAACTTTGGCGCGTGACTATGGGCTTTTGGGTTGTTTGACATTCCCCAGCCTTCTTTGGGTATGCCCAAAAAATTCTTATCGAGCTTCATGTTCTCGTTTTCATCGTGGAGCACGACTACCGCATACTCACCGTGTGCAAGATCGTCAAAATCCAGCGATGTGACGCCCGCATGCGCTGGAACTGCTTTTCGCCGAATTGCAGCTCCAACGTCTTCCGGCCAGCCATTTGGCGACCCGAAGATTAACACGCCAACGACACCAACCGAATTTCGTACTTGCTCAACGACGATGGTCAATTTGGCAGTCCTCGACTGACTCGCGTCGGTGGGCACGCAAGCCAGGCAAATGAAGGCAATCGCGAGCGCAATGTTGCGGACCGCACAACAGGCGGGCAGCGTGGCCGCCTTGCAATCTGGAGCTCTGAAGTTACACGTACCGGCCATACCAGAAATGACGCGGCGCTAATCTCGGCAAGTACGGGTTTCTATCTCTTTTACCAATTCTTTACGATTCTATGTCAATTGGATCAGCGCAGCGGAGTATTGAAAGGCGCCGCCGAGGCGATGACTCACACCCGTTTCGCTTCGCGCGGGGGAGATCGATTTGAGTACCTTTCTTAGCTCCACCGCGGCCAGACTTGCGCTCGCCGCGATAAGACGAAAATGGTCTCGGTTCTCCACCCGCCGGGAGCGACGGCACGTTTCTGATTTAGAAAACCAGGATGTAAGGATTCTCGAGCAGTTCTTTGATGCGCGCGAGAAAGCGCGCCGCGGCCACCCCATCCACTACCCGATGGTCCGCTGACGCGGTAATCGTCAGCATGGGACATACCGTCATCTGCCCCTCGATTACTGCGGGCCGCGACGCGATCCGGCCCGTAGAAACGATCACGCTTTGCGGAGGATTCAGGATCGCCTGAAACCAGTCGATGCCATACGGACCCAGGTTCGATAGCGTTGCGCCACCGCCTTCCATTTCAGCAAGAGTAAGCTTTCCTTCGCGGGCCTTGTCTGCCAGCGCGGCGCGCTGCTTCGCGAGATCGGCAAGCTGCAAGCGGTCCGCATTGCGAATTACCGGCACCAGCAGCGACGTAGCACCTTGAACCGCAAACCCCACATCCACTGTTGCGTTCTTCACAAGCGCGCCTGCCTGCCAGGAGGCATTCATATCGCCATGCTCGAATAACGCTCTCGCCAGCGCCATCAGGAAAAAGTCGGTGTACGTAAGTTTGACACTGGCGCGCTCAAGAACCGCACTGCCCAGTTTCTCGCGCAGGCGGACCAGCTCGGCGGCGATTACCTCGGCTCCCAAGTAAAAATGAGGAGCTTGCTGGAAACTTGCGCTCAGCCGTTCCGCGATTACCTTGCGGCCCGTCTCCTCGCGAGCCGCGGGCGTGGGCTGCGGGTTCACGGCGAGGTGTTGTCGCTCAGCATGATGCCGCCGGATATCTTCTTCCACAATCCGATGCCCGCGTGACGGACGCACCGCGGTAATGTCTACCCCGAGCTCCTTCGCCAGCTTGCGCGCGCGCGGGCTGGCGGCCGTCTCGTGGAGGGCCGGTACACCCACAGCGACTTTCCCATCCCCGACCCGCGCAATCACTGTACCGACAGGAACTATCTGGCCGGCCTCTACCAGAACCTCATTCAGGTATCCCGTGGCCGTCGATTCCACCTCCATCTCAACCTTATCGGTCTCCACCGTAAACAGAGGCTCGCCTTTTTCCACCTTCTCGCCGGGCTTCTTCAGCCATGCGGTGACCGAGCCTTCCGTCATGGTGAGACCCAACTGCGGCATTACGATATCCACCATAACCCGGCCTATAGTAAACGCCGGATTTCGGAGGCGACCCGCTCCGGCGTGGGGATCATCTGGGTTTCTAGAACCGGGCTGAACGGATTCGGCACATGGAGCGAACAGACGCGCTGCGGCGGAGCATCGAGGGCATCGAAGCACTCTTCGCATGCAACTGCAAACACCTCTCCGGAAAATCCGCAAGTTGCGGGTGCTTCGTCCACAACCAGCAGCCGGCCTGTCTTCAGGATCGATTCGGCGATACTCTTACGGTCAAGCGGCGCCACCGTGCGAGGGTCGATCACTTCCGCCGAGATGCGCTCCGCTTCGAGTTGCTCGGCTGCATCGAGCGCGATCTGCACCATTCGTCCCGTGGCAACGACGGTCACATCCTTGCCTTCGCGCGCCACGCGCGCTTGCCCGAACGGAATCAAATATTCCTGTTCGGGCACGGGTCCCTTGGTGTTATAGAGAGCCTTGTGCTCGATGAACACGACCGGGCTGTCGTCGCGCAGCGCGGTCTTCATCAGCCCTTTGACGTCGTAAGGCGTCGAGGGGACCGCCACCTTCAGCCCCGGCGTGCTGGCGAACCAGGCGTAGAAGGAGTGAGCATGATGCGCGCCGGCATTGCGCACGGATCCCATCGCGCCACGAATCACGAGCGGAACTTTGATTTTTCCGTTCGAAAGGTAGCGGACGTTCGCGGCCTGCTGAATGACCTGGGTCATCGCCTCCAGGACGAAATCCAGAAATACTTCGTCAACAATGGCGCGGCTGCCGGCCATGGCCGCGCCAATCGCAAGTCCGGTAGCACCCAGCTCGCAGATTCCCGTGTCGCGCACACGGTGGTCTCCGAACTCTTTCCACAAACCTTTCGTCTGCCGGAAGTTTCCGCCGCGCGGGCCAATGCCCTGGCCGATATAGACGATGCTTTCGTCGCGGCGCATTTCCTCCCGCAGCGCCTCGACGCCGGCGTCCACGTATGTGATTTCCCGAGTTCCGTTATTCATCGGTCCGTCCTGCTGCGCTCTGCCGGATCAGACGTGATCGAACACGCTGGCGGGCTCGGGATCCGGGCTGCTCCGCGCAAACGCGACTGCATCGTTCAGCCACGCATCGGTTTCCCTCTGGGTTCTGTCGAACCATGCCTGGTCGGCAAATTTCTCCCTCAAGGCGCGCTCGCGGAGGGTCTTGATGGGGCAGCGCTGCTTCCAGCTTTCTACTTCTTCTTTGGTGCGGTAGTCTGTCCCGGGGTCGCCTTCATGATGCCCCAGGAAACGATACGTTTTGCACTCGATCAGCGTTGGACCCTCGCCGGCGCGCGCCCTCAAAACGGCTTCGCTGGCTGCGCTGTAGATCGCCGTCACATCACTTCCATCCACTTCAACGCCGGGCATGCAGTAAGCAGCGGCGCGGCTGGAGACACTCAGGTTTTTGGTGGCCCGCTGGAAGGCCATCTCCGTTGCATACAAATTGTTTTCACAAACGTAAACCACGGGAAGGTTCCAGATGGCGGCGAAGTTCAAGCCTTCGTGAAACGATCCGCTGTTGACGGCTCCGTCGCCAAAAAACGCCACAACTACCTGGCCCGTTTTGCGCAGTTGCGCGCTCAGGGCCGAACCAGCGGCGAGGGGGATGCCTGCTCCGACTATTCCGTTCGTTCCCATGAAGCCATACCCGGGAGCGTACATATGCATGCTTCCGCCGCGCCCGCCGGAGCAGCCGGTTGCCTTTCCGTACAGCTCGGCCATCACTTCGCGGCCCGGCACGCCTTTCGCCAGCGCGTGGCCATGGCCGCGGTGTGTGCTGTAGACCAGATCGTCCTTAGTGAGATGCGCGCAGACGCCGACGGCCACGGCTTCTTCTCCCACGTACAGGTGCACGAAACCTGGCAGAGCGCCGGAGCGATAGAGCTCCTGCACCTTGAGCTCGAATTCACGAAGCTCCAGCATTTTCCTGTAAAGATCCAGGAGCAATTCGACATCGGTGTTTTCTGCGATTGACTTTTCCATAGCGCGCTTGCTTTATTCCTGAGGAATCGATGTTCCATCGCAGCCTGGCACGCGATGGCGAAGCTCTACAAGGAATCCCACGAGCGCTTGAGTCTCGAGCAACGACCATCGCGTACCCGGCCGGATCCCTGTTCCCGCTTGCAGCACCTGAATGCCGGATTTCGCCAGCTCGTCCACCACTATCTCCATGTCATCCACCTCGAACAGCACATGGTGAATGCCGCCGCCTTTCTCTTCCAGGAATTGGCGGTATGCGTTGCGCTCGCCCTCAATCGGCTGGATGAATTCCAGTTCCAACGCTCCAACTTGCACGAATGCCTGCCGGATTTTGATGTGCTCTTCGGCGCCGCGATACCAATATTTCGAGTCCGGGCGATTCGGCCACTCAATGAAATGAAACGGCCCGAGACCGAACAGGCTCGTGAGCAGTTCCACCGTGCGCTCGAGATCGGGCACCACGATGCCAATCTGCACCGCCCGTTTCAGTTCGACGCTCACTGCGCCAGGTAGCCTCCGTCCACTTCCAGTGTTGTACCCGTGACCATGGAGGAGGCATCGGAAGCGAGAAACAGCGCGGGCCCGACAATTTCGTGAGCCTCGCCGATGCGGCCCAGAGGTATTTTGGAATTCCAGGTCTCCATCAGCTTGACACGGTCGAACTGCGGATCATCCATCACCTCCTGCAAGCCCGGCGTCCGGAATTGGCAGGGTGCGATCGCGTTCACACGGATTCCCCGGGAGGCCCATTCGATAGCGAGCTGTTTCGTGAGCGCCACTACGCCGCCCTTGCTCGCGCAGTATGCGTTTGTGCCGCGTCCAATGCCTACCACGCCGGCGATGGAGGAAAAGTTGATGATCACGCCGCGCTTCTTCTTAAGCATTATGCGCCCGGCCGCCTGAGAGCACAGGAACGTGCCGCGCAGGTTGATATCCAGCACCCGGTCCCAGGTTTCAAGCGGTGTGTTTTCGGCCGGGTCGTGTTGAGAAATGCCTGCACTGTTTACCAAAATATCGATGGTGCCGAGCCGTTCTACGGCGGTCTTGACCATCGCCTCGATCGCCTCTTTGCTACCCACATCGCATTGGATCGCGAGCGATCGACGGCCGAGCGCTGAAACGCTTTCGCTGGTGCGCTGCGCGCCCGCAAGATTGACATCGGCGACGGCCACATCGCAACCGTACTCGGCAAAGCCTTGGGCAATGGCTTCACCGAAACCGGCGGCACCTCCGGTAATCAGCGCGACTCTCCCGGAGAGATCGAACAATTTGCTGAACTTTGGTTCGCTCACGATCCGCCGCTATTGACTGAGAGACAAGGATGAATTATACCTAAGCCACTGATGCGTTGTCATCTATTTTGTCGACAATCTGACCCCGATTGACATGCCTCCCCGACCGCTCCAGGCGATGCTTCTCATCCTCGCAGCCGCTGTGATGAACGCCACCTACACGCTACCAATGAAGTTGAACCGGCGCTGGAAATGGGAGCATTCATGGCTCGCTTTCACGGTCATCGGAGTGGCTGGTGTCCCCACGGCGCTGGCGATGGTAACGATCCCCGGCCTGTTCTCCATCTACGCGGCGGTGCCGGGCCAGACGCTGGCTGCGATGATCGCATTCGGCGCGGGATGGGGCGTTTCGCTGGTGCTGTTTGGATTGGCCATTGAACTCGTCGGTGTGGCCATCACGTTTGCAGTCTGTCTAGGGACCTCGGCCGCAGCCGGCGCGTTGATCCCGCTCATGGCCCAGCATCCCGAAAAGCTGGGTACGCACGAAGGAGCGCTGATCCTGGGAGGCATTGCAATGCTTCTCGCCGGTGTCGGATTGTGCGGCGTTGCCGGGAATCTGCGCGACCGCAAGGGTTCGAAACCCGGAGGCGCGGCACATCCGGTCCGGGGCTTCTTCTATGCGTTTGTTTCGGGCATCCTCGGCTCTCTGTTTAATGTCGGCCTGGCATTTGGCGGCGAAATTCAGAGCGCGGCCCTGGCGCGCGGCGCGAATCCGGCAATGACCTCAAATGCCGTGTGGCTTCCTTGTCTTTACGCCGGCTTCGTTCCGGGCGTCATTTACTGCGTGTACCTGATGCGCAGGAATGGCAACACCCGGCAGCTCACCGGGAACAGCCGCTGGTATTACTGGCTGATTGCGGCCCTCATGGGCGTCCTTTGGTACGGCAGCCTCGTGCTCTATGGCGTCTCCACGCTGCGGCTGGGGGAACTCGGCCCGGTAATCGGCTGGCCGCTGTTTTTGTCTTCCATCGTTGTGGCCAGCACCGTGGCAGGCATACTGGCGCGGGAATGGAGCAATGCCGGGCGGCGTCCGCTCGCGTCCATGATCGCGGGCGTGTGCTGTCTGCTCGCGGCTATCGGCGTCCTGAGCCATGCGAGCCGATAGAAGCGCGCGCCGCGCCTGCTGCACCTTCGCTGCGAAATATCAGCATCTCTGAACCCAGGTTCGCTTCCAGCCGCACCGGAATACCATCCTGCAGCAGCCGTGAGCCGGGGATCTCGATGGTCTGCCCGCTGTTGCCGAAACTGACCTGGTACGTTCGTGAGAGGTCCAAGCCGCGGGGATGAAAGCGAAAAACCGGCTCACCCTGCTGCGAGGTGCGGAACAGCGCGGCGACTGCGCGCTGCGAATCCGTAGTTGCGTATTCCAGGACGACCCATGGCGATGCCTCCAGTAAAGGCAGCAGCGCCGTGTGATGGTACACCCTGCTGCCGGCCATGATCGGGCGCACCACGTGCTTGAATTGCTCCATGGCATCCCGGATTTTGCCGGCCGTTAAGGGATTCAGTTCCCCAACCGAGGGACTGATGCCGCGAAAAATGGGCCGGCACATCATCACCGTCCGAAGTTGCATGTCGAGATTGCCGTCGGTGGCATGGTCGCCGACCTCAGTGCCGAAGGTACGCAGCAGAATTTCCGGCGGCAGGATCCAGGTCATACCGTTCAGGATCTTCAGGCTCCGGGGGCCTCGCATCCAATCGGAGAGCTCCGTGTTGTGAAAGCGCCGCAGGATGCCCAGGTCCAGCCGGCCGCCGCCCCCCGCGCAGTTCTGGAAAATCACATTTGGAAACCGTTTGCGCAACCGGTCGAACATCGCGTACAGATTGTCCACGTGCCGCCACAGCGTGTTCTCGACAAAGCCGTCCTTCACGCGATTGCCGCCTTCTTCGACCGTGGTGTTGTAGTCGATGCGAAACATGTCCAGGTCATACCGCTGGATAATGCGCGCGATCTCAGATTCCATCCAGGCGGCAACTTCGGGATTCGCGACATCGAGCTGCCTGCCATTCGCCACCGGCTGCCCGTTCCGCGTGAGCACCCAATCGGGATGTTTCTTACGGAGCGTTGCAGCCGAGCCGACGCTCTCGATTTCCACCCACAGCCCGAAGAGCAGACCTTTCTTGCGGGCGTACTCACGGACCGGCGTGATATCGTGCGGCAGCCACTCGCCGGCGTACCAGTCGCCGACATTCTGAGCCCAGCGGTTCGGCTCCGGTCCGTACCAGCCTGCGTCGATCATGAAGAGCTCGGCTCCCACCTCTTTGGCGAGATCAACCTCCCGTAACAGGCCAGGTTCGTCCTCATGGTCCACAATGTATCCGCGATGGTTGGACTCGACCTGATATTCGCGCCCTGGCGGCGCCGGAGGTAGCACGAACCGGCGCACGTGATCGTGAAGCGCCTGAATCACGTGGTCCAGATCGGCCTGCATGCAGAACAGGTGAACTTCCGGACTCTTTACGGTTTCGCCCGACTCTAGCACACGGAGAGCGGGGTCGGCGGCGCTTGGTCCCATGCTGAAGAAAAGATGCGCGCGATTCTTGGCGCGGTCCTGCTGGCCGGTCACGCGGATCGTCCAGTTTCCGCTCCAGCCCAGAGAGCCCACAAACCATTCGCCGGTAGCATTGTTTTTGGCGAAGAACGTAGGGTGCCCCCAGCCCGACTTTCCACGCACGCCGGAGATCGTCCTGGTTGTATTGACCACCGGATCGAATTTCCAGGCGCCCTCATGGCCCCACTCCTGATATTGCGTATAGCCGACCTCGAAGGGCTCCTGCCCGGGCGCCAACCGCTCCACAAAGTCCGGCGTGTTCCACAGCATCCCGGACCACGGCGAGATCTTTGTGATAGCTGTAGGCTTGTTTCCTCGATTCCGGATTTCGAGCCAGCGAATCAGGATCGGACCGCCGTGCAGCAGCGTGTTCACTTTAACCGAGATCGGCCGTACGGTGCTCTCCAACTCCAGGGTGATGAGTAGTCCGTCGGGCCCGTGCACTTCCGTTTGTGTTGCATTCACCCATCGCCACGACCCCGCGAGATCCTGTCCTTCCAGACCCAGCTCGAAGGCATCGATCGGCATTCCTGCAAACAGATGACGCTCCCGCTCCAGATGCCACTCGGGCTTGATCATGCCGGTGGACAGCCAATAGCGGCCCACCCAGCGGCCGTCTCTCAGTGCTTCATCGCAGACCGTGAGGCCGGAGCTGAATCGAATGCCTGGCTCCGGGGCCCGGCGGACGATGGCTGCGCGATAGGATTGCGGCGCGGTCTGCCCAAACGCCATGCAGGCGAACGCCAGGAAGAGAGGAACGGCGCTGCGGACTTCGAAGAACATACGGAAAATTCCGGTTTTCAGTGTACGTCAGGCTCTGCACATTTTGTCAACTGGATTGTTGACAGAAAAAGGTTGTAGCATGGTCCCGAAATGATCGGCGCAACGGCTGCCTCGATGACGGTGGCGGATCGCGCGCGGCGGAAGATGTCGCGCCGCATTTTGCCGTACTTCTTTCTGCTGTACATCGTGGCGTACCTCGATCGCGCCAATGTCGCCTTCGCGAAGCTGTCCATGAGCGCGGATCTGAAATTCTCCGAAGCGGTCTTCGGCTTCGGAGCCGGCGTGTTCTTTATCGGCTATTTTCTGCTGGAGATTCCGGGCGCGCTGATCGTCGAGCGGTGGAGCGCCAGGCTGTGGATTGCGCGCATTCTGGTGACTTGGGGGCTATTCACGGTTTTGGTGGGGTTCGTCAAGACGCCCATACAATTCTATGTGACGCGCTTTCTGCTGGGAATGGCGGAGGCGGGCTTCTTCCCCGGCGCAATTGTCTATTTCACGCACTGGTTTCCCGTCCGCGACCGTGCTCGGGCTATGTCCGGCTTGATTCTGGCGGTTCCGTTGTCCTTCGTCCTGGGCGCGCCGGTATCCGCCTGGTGCTTATCGCTCGACCTGTTTGGGCTGCCGGGCTGGCGATGGATTTTTATCCTGCAGGGTTTACCCGCGATTCTGTTGGGACTGATCACGCCGTTCTATCTCACCGATCATCCGCACCAGGCCGCATGGCTCACTGCCGAAGAGCGCCAATGGGTCACAGGCGAACTGGAACGCGAGCGGCAGTTAAGACAGAAAGCCGGGCGCGGCATCCTGCGCGCGCTTTCCGAGCGCAATGTACTGACGCTGGCTGCCGCCCTTTTCCTGATCGTGCTGGCCAGTTACGGATACGTGTTCTGGCTGCCCACTACGATCCAGAAGGCGGCGGCCACTTCGATTTCGATGGCCACCTTGCTTTCGGCCTGCCCGTTCGTTGTTGCAACTCTTTCCGTACGGTACATGGGGCGATCTTCGGACCGGCGGCGGGAGCGCAAACTGCACACTGCGGTGCCGTTGATCCTCGCCGGTGTCTTCTTTTTACTCACGACGATACCCGGTCAGCCGTTCCTGCTTACGATGATATGGCTGTGTCTGACCGGACTGATGCTGTGGGCATGGGCTCCTTCGTTTTGGGTGCTGCCAACCATGCTGCTCGGCGAGTCGGCGGCGGCCGCTTCGGTGGGCTTTATCAATTCCATCGGCAATCTTGGCGGCTTCGCCGGTCCGGCCATCGTGGGCACGTTACTGACGGCCCACCACTCCTACGCATTCGCGGTGATCGCGCTTTCTGCCGCATTTTGGGCGGCGGCGGCGCTCATCTTGTCGCTGCGGCTGGAAGCCCCGTGACTTACTTCGACATGACCCTGAGTTCGAACGGGGTTTGCTGGTTCGAGTAAAACTTGGTGAGCATCAGGTGCTGCAGCATAGCCGCCCGCGCGGCGTCCGGTTCGTGCCGCTTAACGGCGGAAGCGATCTTCCTGTGCTCCGCAAAGGTGCGGTCCGAGTTGCCCTCTTTGGCTCGAGCCAGCCAGGCTTCGCCTAGGACTTTGCTGACCAGCTCGAAAAACCACACGAAGATGCTGTTCCCTGCGGCTAGCGCGATCTGCCGGTGAAAGGCGACGTCGTGCTTGAAATATTCTACTGGGTCGGAAAGGTGCAGCCGCATCTGCTCCAGCTCGCGCGCGATCTTGTGCATCTCAGCATCGGAGATCCGCGCCGCCGCGCAGGCCGCGGCTTCGGCCTCCATCGCGCGGCGCGCTTCGAACAGTTCGCCGAAGGAAAGTCCTCGCAGCGGCATCAGCAGATCCGTGGGCTGTCGCAGAATTCCCGCGGCTTCCTGCGAGAGATAGTTTCCCGACCCTTGCTTGACTTCGAACACACCCATTACCTGCAGCACTTTCAGGGCTTGCCGCAGCGAGGCGCGCGACACGTTGAGCATGGCGGCAAGCTCGCGCTCCGGCGGCAAGCGCTCGCCCGGGTGAATCAACCCGCGCAGCACCCATCCTTTCATTTGCCGGATCAGGTGCTCCGTCAAACCTTCGAACGGGACGGGCGCAAGCTCAGAAGCCAGGCGTTCCAGAACGCTGCTGGTTTTTCGAGTTCCTTTCTTCGCGATTTTCACGTTTCCCCAATTTGGCTCTTTAATCATACCAATTAACGGTACGCGATCGCCCTTAAATATTGCTTGACAAGGTGCAACCGTCGTGTTACCAAAACAAGTGGCCTAATGGTTGACCAATTAAGGAGTGACCATGTCAGTCCCGAACTTGCTACGTGTCTCCACGAGCTCTCTTCTGCTCGTAGCGTTGCTGATATTTCAAGGCACGCTGTATGGGCAAGGGTCCGCTCGCATTGCCGGCGTCATACGGGATCCCGCCGGCGCGGTTATTGCCGGCGCTGAAGTAAGCCTTACCGAGGCAGCTACATCCGTGAGCCGCCGGATGACGACGTCGAGCGAAGGCTATTACGCTTTTCTCGACCTTACTCCCGGCTTCTACAATCTGACAGTCACCGCCAAGGGTTTTAAGACATTCAGTCAGGCAGGAATTACCGTTCAGGTGGGAAGGGCTGTTACGGTGAATATCTCTCTGGAGCTTGGATCGGTAACGGAGTCCATGACAGTGACGGGAGAGGCCTCGCTCGTAAACACTCAGACGTCTACTATCCAACAGACCGTGGACAGCAAAAGAATCACTGAGTTGCCTCTCAATGGTCGCAATATCGTTCAACTTGTATCACTGTTGCCCGGCGTAGTCAGTTGGGGCTCATCGGGACAGTTCGGTTTTAGCAACCTGGTTTTCGTCATCAACGGCGCCCGCAGCCTCCAGAACAACTACGAAATGGACGGCGGCACCAACGTCAACTTCTTCTGGAATGTTCCCAACGACTACCCGAATCCCGATGCTGTGCAGGAATTCACCGCCAAGACTCACTCCTTCAGCGCGGTCAACGGAAGAAATGCAGGGGCGGTGATCCAGGCGGCCACCAAGTCCGGAACAAATGAATTCCACGGTTCATTGTTCGAGTTTGTCCGCAATACGGTTTTCGATGCCCGGTCGTTCTTCTCCGCAAAGCGGCCGCCGTTCCACAGGAACCAATACGGCGGAACGATTGGCGGGCCTATAAGCAAAAACCGGAACTTCTTCTTCTTCTCCTTCCAGGGAACGAAACAGCGGGGTTCGCCCGGAACGATCGACATCTTTCCGCTGACGCCAGCCGAGCAAAGCGGTGACTTTTCGGGACAGAAAGCGATCTTAGACCCTCTCAATAACCAGCCATTCCCGGACAACAAGATCCCGGCCAACCGCCAGAGTCCGGTCATTCAGAAGTTCCTGCAGCGTTTCCCGATGCCGGTGCCGAACGGCCCGGGCGGGCGGTATTCTTATGCGGGAGCCACGAAATATGACCAGAAGCAATTCATCGCGCGTTTCGACAGCGAACTCACAACAAAAGACAGACTGATGGGGCGGTTTTACTGGAATGACATTCCGAGTGTTTCACCATGGACTTCCCCGCCGAGCAGCGACTGGTTCCCTTCCCAGCCTACAAAGGAATTCAATTATTCGGCGAGCTGGACACGCACATTCACTCCCACCCTGCTGAACCAGGCTCAGCTCACGTATGTAGGTGGATACATCGACTACAAGGTGGCATTTCCTTGGGATTGGGGCCAGGCCGGCGCAAATGTGATTCCGAGCACCGGTTCCGGCACACCGGACTTCGGAGCGGTGGTCTCTGGGAAAATCAACTGGCAAACCGGCCCTCCGACGCGCGACCGCATGCCGACTACCGAGTTTAAAGACGTGCTCACCATCATTCGGGGGCGCCATTCCGTCCAGACCGGGATTCAGATCTATCGAAATCGGCAAAACCAGATCCAGGACCATCAGACCGGGGGCGTTGCGAGCTGGAATGGTTATCTCACCGGAATTCCCGCGGCCGATTTCATCCTCGGCGAGATGAACTCGTATGTCCAGTATTCCGGCTTCTCGTCGCGGCTGCGTGAAACTCTATTCAGTGCATTTGTGCAGGACGATATCAAGGTGTCGCCTCGATTTACGCTCAATGTCGGGCTTCGGTGGGACCCCTTCCTTCCGTTCAAATCGCAAAACGGGCAATTGGCCACCTTCATTGCGGGCCGCCAATCCGAGAGGTTCCCAAACACGTTGCCGGGGCTTCTGTATCCCGGCGATCCGGGGATCCGGCCGACTGTGATTAGCCCGGACATCAACAACTTCGCACCGCGCATCGGATTTGCATGGGATCCGTTCGGCAAAACGAGAACCTCCATCCGTGCTTCCTACGGGATCTTCTACGATCCGTTGACGCGCGGCATCAGCTTGAACCGGTTCATGCTAATGCCGCCGTTCCAGCTTCAAGTGACGACTTTCGCGGTAAATATTGCCAATCCATGGAACACGGATCCTTTCAATGGCCAGAATCCGTTCCCGTTCCCAACTGCGGGCGACGATCCCAGCCTCCGTAAAGCGCCGGTTTTTGCAAGTCAGGGGGCCACCGCGTTCCAACTGGATATGACGACCCCGTACAACCAGCACTGGGACCTCTCGATCCAGCACGAACTATTTAAGGACTATCTGTTGACGGTGGCTTACGTCGGGATGAAAGGTACACATCTATATCAATCCATCAATATGAATCCTTCCATCTATATTCCGGGGGCGTCCACGCTGGCCAATACCCAACAGAGGAGGCTGTACCCGTGGATCGGGCGGATCGAACAGGAGCGAGCTGACGCCTACTCGAACTACAACGCGCTACAGCTCAGCTTCGAAAAACGCTATAGCCGCGGCTTCACGCTACTGGCGAACTATACCTATGGAAAAACACTCGGGCTGAATGTGGGTTCCGAGAACGAAGGCGGTAACGGGCAGCGCAACCCATGGAACTGGGCCCTGGACTATGGCAGACTCTCCTACGACATTCGGCATAACTTCGTGGCGTCCTTTGTCTGGGAGTTACCGGTTGGAACCTTCACAAACCGGCTGGCAAAGTACTCCCTGGAGGGCTGGAACCTCAACGGAATTTTCTCGGCACGTACCGGGGCGCCGTTCACTGTTAGCGCCGGACAGGATAGATCCTTGACCAGTATTGGCCGGGACACGGCGGACCTCGTTGGCAACGCCAGCATTTCGGGTGGCCGGTCCAGAGACGCGCTCATGGCGCAATATTTCAACACCGCTGCATTCGCAATGCCTGCTCTGGGAACCTTCGGGACGAGCGGCATCAACATTCTCGAGGCGCCCGGCAGCTATAACATCGACATGGGCGTCTTCAAGAACTTTCCCGTCAGAGAAGGCCAGCGCATACAGTTCCGGCTGGAGACGTTCAATTCCCTCAATCACGCCAATCTTTCGGGGCCGGATGGGAACCTGAGCAGCGGCACCTTCGGCCGAATTCTCAGCACCTCGGGTCCCCGAGTCGTGGAGCTGGGTTTGAAGTTCCAGTTCTGACGGGGGCCATGAAGATCACCCGTTTCGAAACCTTTCTCGCCAACGCGGGATTGCGCAATTACTTATTCCTGCGGCTGACCACCGAATCCGGTCTGACGGGCATCGGGGAAGCGACGCTCGAATGGCAGGAGAGGACCGTCGAAACGTTATTGCACGAGTGGGCTGAAGCGCGCGTCCTTGGCCGTGATGCCTTCGATATCGAAGCGGTGATCGGTGGAATGATTCGCGATCAGTACCAGGGCGGCTCCACCGTGATGACCGCAATCAGCGGCATCGAGCTTGCTATGTGGGACCTGGTTGGAAAAGCATGCAGCCAGCCTGTCTATAAGCTTCTGGGCGGCCGCTGCCACACGGCCATACCGGCATATGCCAATGGATGGTATGGAGGAGCGCGAAGCCCGGCGGATTTCGCCGAGCGCGCCCGCGATGTTGTTGCGCGCGGATATCGCGCCTTGAAATTCGATCCGTTCGGTACCGCGTGGAAGGAACTCACTGCTGAAGAAGAGGAACTCGCTTGCGCGATCGTCGCCGCGGTGCGGGAAGCGGTCGGTTCCGAAATCCGTCTTATGGTCGAATATCACGGCAGACTGTCGTTCGATGCTGCGCTGCGTGTGATCCGTCGCCTGGAACGGTACGATCCGGAATGGTCCGAAGAGCCCCTTGCGCCGGAAAACCTGGACCTGCTGGCTAACCTCAAGCGCCAGGTGCCGGGCCCGATTGCGGCCGGCGAACGCCTCTACACACAGGCGGACTTTTACCGGCTGATTCAATTGCGCGCAGTAGACGTTGTGCAGATGGACATCGCTCATTGCGGCGGCATCCTTGCAGCTAAAAAGATTGCAGCGATGGCCGCCGCGCAAGATATCCGCGTTGCGCCGCATTGCTCAATCGGGCCCGTGGCGCTGGCCGCGGCGCTGCACTTCGCCGTAAGCACGCCCAATTTCATGATCCAGGAAAATTTTGGAGATTTCGATGTGCCCTGGCGCGGCGCGCTCGTGAAAGGCTGGAACCCTTCCCGAAACGGCGAGCTCGTATTGACGGACGCTCCCGGTCTGGGTCTGGATATCGACGAAGAAGCGATTGCCGCGCATCCCTACGCGGCCCACGCTTTTCCCAGCCTCTGGGACCAGAACTGGACTGCCAATTTTACGCAAAACAAGAAAGCCAAGGCCGAACCGGTCTGAATCTGCGTATGAAATATCTGCTACGGATAGTCTTTATCGCTAACCTGCTGCCCTTCGCAGCCACTTCGCAGGATGACGAAAGCAGCCGGGTTACCGCCGACGAACTGGCCCTGGCCGAGCGCTGGTTTCACGCGATCACCTCGCCAAAAACAAATCAAGGCTGGGTCGACCAGTGGGTCAGCGGGGCGCTTCCCTTTCATTTCCGTTACAACGGGGAGGACTCGCATAGTCTTCTCGCCAAGTGGCGCTTCGAAGGCGTTGCGGGCGATTCCGCCGGCCAGCAGTTAGCTTGGACAGACCCGGCGACAAATTTACGTGTAGTGTGGCATCTGCGCCGCTTCGCGGATTTTCCCGCGGTGGAGTGGCTCCTCACCTTCGAAAACAAAGGCGCCGCGGATACCCCCATACTGGAGGATATTCAAGCGCTCGATCTCCACCTGAACCACGCGGCTCCCGGCGAATACATGGTCCATGGCGCCAACGGCGGGCGCAGCATGATCGACGATATGACGCCATTCGCCATCCAGCTTCCGGCGCATGACCGCAACCGCCGCCGTACCCAGCTTGGCGGCGACTTTCCCTCCAGCAATCGTCACCTGCCGTTCTTTAACGTGGAATCCCCCGAGCATCGCGGTGTGCTCGTGGGCATTGGCTGGTCCGGGAACTGGCTGGCGCGCCTGGAGGTCAGCGGCCAGGAACTGGCGGCCCGCGCCGGGCTCAAGGCGACGCACTTCACGCTGCACCCGGGCGAGCAGGTCCGCTCCCCGCGCATGCTGGTTCTGTTTTGGGAGGGCCGGCGCCTTCATGGCAACAACATGTGGCGCCAGCTTCTCTATACGCACTATGTTCCGAAGCTCGAGGGTAAGCCGCAGCATCCGCTGGTCTCGGTGAATGTTTGTTTCACTTACAAAGGATACGGAGGATTTCTTCATGAGGCTACGGCTAAGACCGTTGAGCCCCTTGTAAAGCCGTTCGCCGGGCTGGGCGCGGAACTCTTCATACTGGATGCCGGCTGGTATGATGGAGCGCCGTGGAATGAGTGGCTGGGTAACTGGACTTACTCCCGGAGTAAGTATCCGGAAGGCTTTCGCTCTATCTCGGATGAGCTGCACAAGAATCAAATGATCTTCGGCCTCTGGTTCGCATCGGAGGATCTGTCTGTCCACGCCCCATTGCTCCGTGAGCACCCCGAGTGGGTGCGCAAAGATCGCCGCGGCGGCTATCTCCGGATGGAGCTCCCGGAAGCGCGCGAGTGGTTCCTCAGCCGCATCGACGATTTCGTTACCAATCAGGGCGTCGGCTGCTATCGTCAGGACGGGTCGGCGCGTTTTGGCGAGGAGGCTTCCGACCGGATCGGCATTACCGAGAGCAAACACATTGCAGGACTCTACGAACTGTGGGACGCAATGACGCGGCGGCATCCCGGTTTGATCATGGAAGGCTGTTCGGGCGGCGGCCGCCGTATCGATCTGGAAACGGTCTCCCGGTTTCACTGGCACCAGAAATCCGATCGCTGGTACGACTCGGAAAGCGACCAGAGCAGCCTCTGCGGCGCCAATTTGTACCTGCCCGGCGGAACCATTAATATTCCTACAATGGCGACGGACAATTATGGCGCGTGGTCCAGCTTCGGCGGCCAGTTCAGCCTGGGCTGGGATCCTCTGGACCGAGCGTTTCCTGTCAAACAGGCCCGCGGGCAGGTGGACCTTTATAAGCGCATTCGCCCGTACCTGAGCGGCGACTACTATCCGCTTACACCCTGCGCGCTGGAGGATAGCTGGGTAGCCTATCAGTTTCACCGCCGCGATCTTGATTCCGGCTTTGCCTTAATTTTCCGCCGCTCCAATGCCGATCGCAACTTCTATCCGGCTGATGATTTCTTTCTGGCGCGGCTCCGGGGACTGAATCCGGAGGCTGAGTATCGGGTCACGCTGGAGTCCTCCGGCCGCAGTCAGACCCTGCGCGGCCGCGCGCTCCGGAAGGGCACGGAAATCACGTTGGCAAAGGGTCCCGCAGCCGAAATGATCGTGTATGAGCGGGCCAAAGCGCATCGCTGAGCTAGGAGAGATATTTGTTCCAGGGGAAAACAGTTCTTGTGACAGGCGGCGCGCAAGGCCTTGGCCGGGCTGTCGCGCTCGCCTTTGCCCGCAAAGGTGCTGCTGTCGCCATCGCGGATCTGGATAGCGGCAAAGCTTGTGAGACTGCCCGCGAGGTCCTGGATGCCGGTGTCCGCGCATGCGTAATTGAAGGCGACATCTCCGAATCGGATGCGCCGGCCAGCATGGTGTCCCGTACCGTGCAGGAGCTGGGGTCGCTTGACGTACTGGTCAACAACGCGGGCACCTGGTCGGTTGAGCCGTTTCTGGAAATTACCGAAAGTGAATGGGACAGGGTATTTCGCGTCAATGTCAAAGGCTTGCTGCTTTGTTTGCAGGCAGCCGCGCGTCATATGCGGCAGAATGGAGGCGGCGCCATCATCAACGTTTCATCCCCGGCTTCGCGTATGGGTCTACCCAACTATACTGCCTATGCGGCCAGCAAGGCCGCTGTTGACAGCATCACGCGATCAGCGGCGGTGGCCCTCAGCCCTTACGGCATTACGGTGAACTGTGTAGCGCCGGGCCGGATGGATACGGAAATGCAACGCGCCACCGAAGAGCGCTTCGCCGCGCTTGCCGGTATCGATGTCGGCAGCTTCGTGGAGCGCCGCACTACGGATATTCCGCTTGGCCGGCGGACCTCGCCGGAAGAAGTTGCCGAAACGATTGTGTGGCTCGCCAGCCCGCAGGCCGCTTATATGACCTGCGCCCGGCTCAACGTTT
>Ga0070741_10002247_pt1 | contig 53096 bp, 39 predicted proteins | sample Coa_R1_4_FD_66440 | JGI IMG/M metagenome (GOLD analysis project Ga0070741, IMG submission 66440) | Surface soil microbial communities from Centralia Pennsylvania, which are recovering from an underground coalmine fire - Coalmine... | ecosystem: Environmental > Terrestrial > Soil > Unclassified ... | reverse complement strand
CTTGGACGGGGGTTTTGGTTGTAATGGTGGAGTGGGTATTGGTGTTGGTTTTGTTTTTCATATGAACCTTGGTGTAGCGCGATTTCGCTCACCCGCCAATACCCATGCCATCTACCGAGACAGGCTCTTAGCCGCAAATTCTAACGTGCAGAGAATATCAAGGCTTGCCGACATCGCTTTGGGGCTGGCAGTCGCCCTTCTTGTTGGCTATGCTTGCGAGAAAGTTCGACGCCACCACCGAGTATGAGCGAGCGAAGCGAAATTTCATGACACCAAAACTCCTCCGCCTTTTCTTCCTTTGCCTCGCCAGCGTCTTTGCAATGAGCGCCGCGCTCGCGCAGACACAGGGCTTCACGATCCCCACCGCTTGGACGCGGCACGGAGTGGTTTTGGAGCGAAAGCACGGGGAGGGCTCCAGCGTCAGCGGTGATCCGTGCATTGTTTGGGACGACGCGATCAACGGCTGGCGCATGGTTCTCTTTTATGACCCGCCGGGACATGCACAGGCGGTCTGCACGAATCGTGAGGAGGACGGCGCGCTCGGGCCATGGAAGCTTGAAGGCCCGCTGCCGGTCGCGAATCCGGAAGCGGTGGGCGGGTTCCACAAGCCGTTCATCGTGATGGACCCGGCCCATCCGAACCACGCGGCGAAGATCGAGGGCCGCTATTGCCTGCTCGTGGTGAGCTTCAAGGACGGCCACAAACACGTCCAACGCGCCTGGTCCGAAAAGCTGGCCGGACCGTGGACGTTCGAGGCCAAGGCGATCATTCCGGTCGGCGACGAAAGCGATTTTGACGCGAAGCACACCGACGCGGTGACCGGGTACTATTTTTCCGAGCGGAAGGAATTTCTGTATTTCTACATGGGCTATCCGCGAAAGGCGCAACCGCGCCAGATCAGCCCCTTCGGTTCGGCGCAGGCGGTCGCGACGCAAAAGTTGGGCGAGAAGGTGGCGACGAAGCGCGGGATAATCCTCGAACCGTGCCAGCAGGCCGGGCATTGGGCTTCAGGCTGGGTGGGCGGCTTGCAATTGCTGCGCGGCGCGGCGCATCGCTGGGTGGCGGTAGTGAACGCTTCGCCCACCGCGCCTGATCCGGGCAAAAAAGCCGTCTGGACCGAGGAGCCGGCGCCGAGCCTCGGCGGATTCGCCTGGTGCGATGAGGAATGGCCGGTGCAGGGCTGGCACTTCGCGCCCGAGCCGATTGAGTGGGTCAAGGACATTCCCAAGGAGGCGCTCGACGCCGGTGAGGGCTACAACCTCTGGCGCCAGTTTATCCACATTTTGCCGGACGGGCGCGCCGCGCTTTTTTACAACAGCGGCTATTATGGGCGCGAGCAATTGTATTTGAAGGTGGGGGCGAAACCGTGAACGTCAAGCCCCACGCGTTCCATGAAATCCAAACGTACCGCCGCCAAGAAGAGCAAGCCAAGTGGAAGTTACGCTGCGAGGCTTTTGTTTCAGTTTCGGGTCATGGTCGATGGTTCGCCGGGCGCACGCCGAACGTGCGAGGAGCGCAGCATCACTTTTTCGGTCCACAGACGTTCGAGCAGCGAATTGATATTCGAACAGCCGGCCGAATCCATCCGCCGGGAATCGTAAGAAAGCGCTCGCGAAAATCCCGCCGATCTCATTGATCCGGCCGAACGCAAAACCATCCTTTTCGGTCCCGGTTTTGGGTATCTTCACGCCCTGCAATGTCCGAATTTGATAAGTCTTTTTGTTTGCAACCGATTACAACAGGGTATAAAAAAAGGCCAAGGTACTGGTATATCCGACTGCCTGATTGTGCGGGCCACTGGCTGGCGCTCTCGTCTCTTTGAATGTCAATGTTCGGGAGTGATGGCCGCAAACTGCTCTCATCTGTGTACGAATATTTAATCGTATGTAGATGGAAGCACAGCACGTTTTACGTTAGTACACGTCGACCTACGCAGTCCCGCAGGAGAAAGCATATATGCCCACTTCAATCAACCTTGAAATCAGCAAGTCGGTCCTGCTTTCCCTCGTTCGCGGGAACGCCCAACAGACACTGGATACGACGTGTATAGCGCCGGTGGCCGTTGCCAATGACACTATTTTCGTGGATCACGCCGATGTCACGAACGTGACGCTGACGGTGCCGCAGCCATCCGCTGCCCAATTCGCAGTTCAGGTTGGCGCGCTCCTGGTCACGCGCACCGCGGTAATGGCAAGCCCCAATGGCGTGCCGGCCGGGGTTGCTGCGCCGCTGGTGATTACGCTTCAATTGACAATCAATGGCACGGTCCTATCCCTCGCATGCACGGACGTCGAGCCATCCAGTGGCCCGTTTGCGAGCGCCGCGCAGCAGATTAAGCAAAGCATTGGGACTGTGGCGACGGTTGATTTCGCAACCCTGTTCTCGCAGTTGGGTTTGGGCACTCCGTCCACCTCCACGATTGGAGAAACCAATGACACGCTGCTGATTCGGTTTGATCCCGCAGGTCCAGCCGTCAACCACCGCCAGCCTGGCCAGGATTGGTGCCTGTTTATCGAAGCACCAACGATCGTGAGCCTGATCCAAACCAAATTGAGTCCCGTGAACGCCGCACTGACGTCCCGTGGTGCGACCGGCGTGGCTGACCAAATCAACTGGGCGCCGCACGGGACCACGCCGCACGTGGATACAAGGATCACATTTGCTTATCCGGTTCCCGACCCATTCGTGTTGTTCGCCACTATTTCAATCGGGTCGGATTTCGTTCTCACGCACGGCATATCAGCTTCCACGCATCAGGAGGTGACGGATTTGGATATCATCTGTTCGTGGGATCTGTCCGTTGACCTGGGCGCCTTAAATTTTCTGGCGGGTGACATAGCCAATATCGCCAAGACCGCAATCGCGAACGGATTGAATCCGGCGAGTTTTGGCGCCGTGGCTTCCGGGCCTGATCAGTTTAGCTTCGATGAAGCCCTGCCTGTCATGGCCTTCGGAGGCGGCGTGCTGGGTTATTCCTCCGTTGTGGGATTGGCAGATGGAATGGCGCTGGGCGGCCCGGTTACCGGCATCCTTACCGCAAGCGTCGCGACGATTGCGTTTGATCTTGCGCAGTTCCCCACCGATTTCACGCTCTGGGTGGACTGCCAAAACGGGGGGAAACCGCCATCCGCCACGCTGGCGAATGTGAGCGTGAGCGCCCAAGTGAGTTATGCCGGGGCCGGGAAGCTCTGCTCGGTTGATATCGTCTCGCCCCAAGGGCCTCCCATTTCTTTGACATCTTCCATCGACATCTCGCCAGGGGTGGGAACCATTACCGATTCTGGTTCCATTTCGATCAAGCTATCTAGTGTGGCGGCGGCGGCATTGGCGACTGGCGGACAGCCCGTCCGGCTGCTCGTCAAGACCGCCCGGGGTGTGCGACTTGTTGACCTGGGCACACCGCCATCGCCGCAGCTTGCCAATGGCCTGGTCGTTAACGTGGTGGTTCAGCGGATCAATGATTGCCCATCCGGAGTGGATCCCTGGTATAAGTTTTTTCACATGTACAACCCGATCTGGGGAGTTGATGGGGGGCCAGACGCTGGCGGCCAGGTCGAGCGATCTTCCATGTTCGAAAGTTCGCTTGTTCGACTGGCTGGACTGCAGCCGGGGGAACTCATTGTCTTCGAGATGCCGGCGAATGGCAGGCGGGCGGTTTTCACCGCGCCGGCTTCCGGCGAGCTGGTCATCCCCATCATGCTGACGATGAGATCGTTCGACGAGCGGGCGGGATTGCTCAGGGTCAATCGACAGCCATTGCAGATCGCCAGCGTGACGACAATGTTGTTTGAACGAGTTGCGGCGTTCGCAACGCCGGGGGCACTCAGCCACACCTTGCAGGGAGATAGTGGACGCGCGCTGCTTACCACGAGTTACGCCGACCGGACACAGACCATCCTGATGGATGAATTGATGGTACCGCGGACCGTTGGCCGAAAGGCGGGTGGAATTGAGGCCATCATGGGGGAGGAAAAGGCCACTCCCACAACGAATGGCTGGAAGCTCGATCTTCCACAAGTAGCGGCGATCCATCCAGTAATTGGTTTTGAGAATAGTGACGTGGCGATCGCACAGATGACGGATGGTTCGTATCTGGCCCTGCAGCGTGGCGAAAACGGCACGGCGAAGGTGACCGGTGTTGTTTCCTCGTGGCCACACATGCCTCCCGTATCAGGCCGTTGGGCAATCAGTTCCGGCACCGGTGATCGCGTAATCTTGTACAGGATGTGCGCGATCGCAATGCCGTGCAATTGCGCTTCGTGAAATGATCAGGCTCCGACAAAGCTGCTTCGCGTCGGTTTGACTCGGGATTCAAGGCCAGTCCAGGCTTCTACGCCTGGACGCCGTCGCGCGCTGCCTACACCAACCTTTGTTCCGGGATGCCCAGGCTCCTGGATTCTTCTGCAAGGTTTCGTGTTTCTGCTCTCTGGGCCCCGTCACCATTCCCTTGAACTCCCAGCCCCGGATGGGTTACGCTGTGCGGCTCGTTTAAGGCAATTGAGAACATGAAAGTAACGCTGAATTGGCTCAGGCAATACGTGGATTTTGACTGGTCGCCGGAAGAACTCGCCGAACGGCTCACGATGATCGGCATCGAGGTCGAAGGGGTGCAGAAGGTGGCGGGGGAGTTCGAGGGAATCGTTGTCGCGCAGGTGGTAACGCGCGACAAGGTGACCGGCTCGGACAAGCTGTCCCTCTGCCGCGTGAACGATGGCAGGGGCGAGCGGCAAGTCATTTGCGGCGCGAACAATTTCAAGGCCGGCGACAAGGTTGCCTTGATCCTGCCCAATTTCGCGCTGCCGATGAAACCCGGCGACAAGGAGCCGTTCGTCATTAAAGTTCGCAAGGTCATGGGCGTGGAATCGCACGGCATGCTTTGCTCGCCGCAGGAACTGGGTTTGCCGGACCAGATCGACGGAATCCTGATTCTGCGCGAGGACGCCAGGGTGGGGCAGCCCTTTGCCGAATATCTCGGACGCAAGGGTGGCGACGTCGTTTATGACCTCGAAATCACCCCGAATCGTCCCGACCTGAACAGCGTGATCGGAATTGCGCGGGAAATCAGCGCGGTAACGGGAGGAGCCCTAAAGCTGCCGAAGCTTCCAGAAGGTCCGAAATCCGAAATCCAACCCGCCGTCGCGAAAGACGCTTTAGCGGGCAGGAATCCGAAATCCGGAGATTTAGTTACGGTCCGGGTTGAGGATGCGGAGTTGTGTCCGCGGTACACGGCGCGAGTGGTGCGCGGCGTAAAAATCGGGCCCAGCCCGGAGTGGTTGAAAACCACGTTGGAAAAAGTCGGCGTTCGGAGCATCAGCAACGTCGTGGACGTAACGAATTTTGTGATGCTGGAAAGCGGGCAACCGTTGCATGCATTCGATTATCATTTGATCGCCAAGGGCAAAGACGGCAAGCCAACGATTGTCGTTCGTCGCGCGGCGGAAGGGGAGAAGTTTACGACGCTGGACGGACAGGCGCGCACGCTGACGAACCAGATGTTGTTGATCGCGGACGAAGCCAAGGCCATCGCGCTCGCGGGCATCATGGGCGGGCAGAACACGGAGATCAACGACCGGACGGTGGACGTGTTGATCGAGAGCGCGTATTTCAAGCCGCAAAACGTCCGCGCGACTTCCAAGAAACTCGAATTGCGGACCGAGTCGTCGTACCGGTTCGAGCGGGGAGGGGACATTGGGATTTGCGATTGGGCCAGCCGGCGGGCGGCGCAATTGATTTTGGAAACTGCCGGGGGCGAACTGGCGGAGGGCGTCGTAGATGTCTATCCGCAGCCGGTGCTTCCGAAAGGGATCAATATGCGCCACCACAAAGTGTGCGAACTGCTCGGCGTGAAGATTTCGTCGGCGCAGAACGTGAAATACCTGGAGCAGCTTGGGTTGAAGGTGGCGGCGGACAATGCCGGTGAATATTGCGTGGTGGACGTTCCGACGTTCCGGGTGGATTTGAAGCGCGAAGTGGATTTGATTGAGGAAATCGCCCGGATGCACGGTGTGAACAGAATTCCCGCGACGCCACCGCGCGGGGCCATCGGGTCGAATGCGTTCGATGCCGTGCATGATCAACTGGCGGAAGCGCGGCGAATCCTGACGGGATTGGACTTGAACGAGGCGCAGGGGCAGACGTTGATTTCGGACAAATCGGTTGCGGATTTGCCCGCCGTCGCGCTGGCCAATCCCTTGAGCAGCGACATGAACGTTCTGCGGCCCAGTCTGCTGCCGGGTCTGCTGGATGCGCTGCGGCACAACTTGAACCGGAAGAATAACGATGTGGCGTTGTTCGAGCTTGGGCGTGTGTTTATGCCCGCGAGCGAGCAAGCGAAGGAGGGACAGGAAGCACGAATTCAGGAGGAGCGGCGCGTGGCCGTCGCGTTGACGGGGCTGCGGAACCCGCCGTTTTGGTCGGGCGAAGACCGCGAAGCGCGGTTTGACATTTACGATTTGAAGGGCGTGCTGGAGGAATTCTTTGAGCAATTCGGCGTGCGCGGGATTACTTACGCGCGTCGCCCCGGCAGCACGGCGCTTTACCTGGAATCGGCAGTGGTTCGCCAGGGCAAGTTAACGGTCGGCGAGATGGGGCAATTGTTGCCGGCGCTGGCGAAGCGTTATGATTTGCGCGATGCGGTGTTGCTGGCGGAATTGAACCTGGATTTGCTGTTGAAGTGGCGAAACCCGGACAAAAGCCTGAAGCCGCTGCCGGCGTTCCCTGCGATTCGGCGCGACGTGGCGATGCTGGTGCCGGAGACCACCACGCACGAAGCTGTCACCAATACTGTGCGGCAGGCCAAGCCCGCGAACCTGGAAAGCGTGCAGTTGTTCGATGTGTTTCGCGGCCGCAATGTGCCGGAGGGACAAAAGAGCATGGCGTACGCGTTTACGTATCGTAATCCGGAGCGCACGCTGACCGATGCTGAGGTGAACACGGCGCATGAGAAGCTGGTCGAGCAGTTGAAGCGCGGCGTTCAGGCGGTGATTCGAGAGGGATAAGGCGAGTGAGCAGTGAGAGGATAAAGATTGAAACGGCAGCGTTAGGGCGTTTCGTGGGCGTCGCAGGCCCCCCAACCCTCGTATAGCTTCTCTGGACTTATTCACCGGTTGGACTGGTGTTGGAGCAAGTGCCCGGCGCAAATAGAAGCGGATGTTACCAGAATTGGTGACAAGAAATGTTCAGAATAGGTTTGCAGAGATAGGGCGGCAATGGTAAGGTGAGCCGCGTTAGTGAAGGAGGGCCGGCGCAGAGCGCCGGAATGACCAATGACAAATGATCAGGGTCCAGGCGGGTGTTGGGGAGCTTGGCGTTGGCGGATTTTGCCCATGCTCCATTGGGAGCGCGGGATGGTTCTTTGACAATCAAGACGAGTCCGCCGGCGCGGAGCGCCGGAAACACTAACCACCAAGTTCCAAACACCAAAGGAGCGTCCGGTTCCGTTTGGACCTGCTCACGGGCCATCCACTTAAGACCGGCTCGGTTACGGGAGAGCATGGAATCCCAGCTTTAGAGCTATCTCGATAGGGCGCGTCACTCGGTGCGTGCCGACGGCGTGCGAGGACTGCCTGCCCTACCGAGGTAAGTTCTTAGCCGGCTACAGGGTTCGATCAATGCAGGCGCGGGACTGCCCGCACGGGCCGTCTCCGAGGTTTAAACCGGTCGGGGAAATTAAGGTCAATTAAAGTAAATTAAACCAAATTAAACCTCTTTTTTTCGCGCGGGAATCCCCGGCCAGAGCTCGGGATTTTGCATAAATGACTGCTCGGGAGCAAGTTAGGCGGAAACGGTGGAGGTTTCTGGGTGAGGTGTCATTCTGGCACACCACCGAGGTGTTCCGAAGATGGCGGTGGAAAAAGTGTGTGCATCGCAAAGTGCGGATAGCGAGCCGAAAGGAGGATTGCAATTTGCACGAATATTGAGATGGTATCTAATGCTTTGGCCAAAATGCAATTGATAATCAACGGCTTGCATCGATTGCTCGATGATGGCACGGGTTCCGCTTATAGGACCTATGCATCGAGAGTGTTTGTTATGTTGAGCTGGACGCTGACGTTTTTGGTTGTGGCTTTGCTTTCGGCCTTGCTCGGGTTTACGGGGTTAGCGGGCACGGCCACAGCAGTCGCAAAGATGATGTTCGGCCTGTTCCTGATTATCTTTCTGGTGTCGGCGTTTTGGGGACGCAAGCACGTCTAGTAAGCGCGATGGAAACAAGTTGCAGCAAATGGCAAATGGAAGTTTTGACGGTTGCCGGGATGATCGATTCCGACACACCCCATAGTCAATCGATTGTCCCGGTCCCCAGATCCCAGGCTCCTTTTCCCCACCCCGGAGTCTGGGGTCTTTTATTTCGCGGTTTCCCGCAATCGCAATCGTGCTCGTCCTCGCCCTCGTCGTCGGTCCAATTTCCTCACTCCAGCAGCAAATCGACGACGAGGACGAGGACGAGCACGATGAAAAAGTTTTTGGGGTTTCAGAGGTTATAAAAAATATGCGCGTGCTAATCATTGATGACGAGGCGAACATCCGCAAGACCACGTCGGTCGCGCTGGATGGGATGGGCCATGAAACGGCGGGCGCGGAGGACAGCGCTTCGGCGCTCAAGCAATTGGAGAACGCGCAGTTCGACGTCGCCTTTCTCGATCTGAAATTGAACCACGAAAGCGGCCTGGAATTGCTGCCCAAGCTCTTGAAAAGCAATCCTCGTTTGGATGTGGTGGTGTTCACCGCTTATGCGTCGATCGAGAACGCGGTGGAGGCCATGCGAACCGGAGCGGTGGATTACATTCCCAAACCGTTCACGCCGGAACAAATCCGCCAGGTGCTGGGGCGGATTGTTCAACGCCGCAAACTGGAAGGGCGCGTGGCGGAACTGGAGTCCCGCCTGTCGAATGATTCGCCGAGGACCGATCTCATCACCGCAGAACCGGCAGTGCAAAAGGCGTTCGACATGGCGCTGAAGGCGGCGGTGACCCCGGCGACCATTATGATTCTCGGCGAGAGCGGCACGGGCAAAACCGTGCTAGCGCGCGCGATCCACGAAAGCAGCCCACAACGCGATAATGCTTTTGTGACGGTGAGTTGCCCGAGTCTGTCCAGGGAATTGCTGGAGAGCGAACTTTTCGGGCACATCAAAGGCGCCTTCACGGGCGCGATGGCGGAAACCTGGGGCAAGGTTTCGCGCGCCGACGGCGGAACGCTGTTTCTCGATGAGATCGGGGATTTGCCGCTGGAAATCCAGCCCAAGTTGCTGCGTCTCTTGCAGGAGCGGGAGTACGAACGCGTGGGCGAGGCCAAAACGCGCAAGGCCAACGTGCGGGTGATTGCCGCTTCCAATCGGAATCTCGAGCAGGCGGTCAAGGACGGGCGTTTTCGCGAGGATTTGTATTATCGGCTCAATGTGATTGCGTTTCGCATGCCCTCGTTGCGCGAGCGCAAGTCGGACGTGGGGCGGATCGCGATGAATTATCTGCATTTTTTTGCGCGGCAGTGCGGCAAAAAGATCGAAGCCTTCTCCGAGGCGGCGAGCCAGGCCATGCAAAGCTACGGCTGGCCCGGGAATCTGCGCGAACTGCGCAACGTGGTTGAACGCGCTGTCATTTTGGCGGGCGGCAGCCGAATCGAGCCAGGCGATCTGCCGGAGAACATCACCCACACGCCCCTGCCATCCGCGGCGGACAACGGCGTTACGGGAGCCGGCGCGCGAATTTCCCTCGAAGAACTCGAAAATCAACACCTCAGAAGGGTCATATCCCAGGCCTCAACGATGGAGGAGGCGGCGGAGATCCTCGGAATCGATCCCGCGACCCTCTATCGAAAGAGAAAGAAATTGGGCTTGTGAACCGACTCCGGGTGGAAGCAAATTGGGTCGTTGCATCGGTCGTTAATGGGACCCGGTCGTTTGGGCGAAACCTGACCCGGGAACTCCCGGCGTTTATGTTGCGCACGCGTTTGTTTCTGAATCTGTTGCCGTTCGTGGTGATCCTGCTCGCGGTGGGCGTTTATGCCATCGTGCTGTTCTCGCGCATCACCGAGAACGTGGACACCACCGTGACCGGGAATTACCGCAGCGTGCTGGCCGTGCAGCGGATGAAGAACGCCCTGTTGCGCATGCAGGACGGTGTCTCGATGGCCATGGAGGACAGCAAGGGACTGGGCAACGCGCTGTTCGAGAAGAACCGGACTTTGTTCGAGCAAAACCTGGATACCCAGCTTCATAACGGGAAGACGCGACAGGAGGAAAACTTAAACCGAAAGTTGGACAACAACTACCGGCTGTTCAGAACCGCCGGCACGAACATACTCGCGTTGAATCAGCCGGGGGAACAGCGGCGCTTGTTCCAGGTCAATCTCGTGCCTGGCTCGGAAGCCATGGACAGCCTGCTGGACCAAATCCAGACCTTGAACCACAACGCGATCCTGGCCACGACGCAGAACGTGCAAAATGTCACCAAGCACGTCACCAACCTGATGATCGCCGGCATCCTGGTCGCGTTGATCATCGCCAGCTATGCCTGTTACCAATTGGCGCGTTCGATTCTTGAGCCGATCCAGGCGCTGACGCGTGCGACACATGAAATGGGCGAGGGGAACCTTGACCAGGTGGTACCCGTGTCGGCCGGGGATGAATTGGGCGACTTGGCGCAGTCATTCAATAAGATGGCCGCGCGGCTGCGGGCTTACCGGCAGACGACCGCGGAAAAAATTGTCCGCCTGGATCGCACCATGGAGACGACGCTGGCCTCGTTTCCCGATCCCATCTTCGTTCTGAATCGGGATGCGAACATCGAATTGACCAATCCGGCGGCGGTGGAACTGGCCCGCGCATTGAATCTAAAAAACGAATTGCCGGAACGCTTGCGCGAACCGGCCCGCAAAGCCTTGCAATGGGGCGAGGATTTTCTGCCGCACAGTTTCAAGGAGGCCGTTTCGTTTCGGCTGAACGGGCAGGAGAAATTTTTCCTGCCGCGCGTGCTGGCGATGCGGAACGAGGATTATGCCTTGTTCGGCGTGGCCGTGGTGTTGTACGACGTGACCCGATTTCGACTGCTCGATGACGCGAAGACCAACCTGGTGGCCACCGTCAGCCATGAAATCAAGACGCCACTCACCAGTGTGCGCATGGCGCTGCACTTGTTGCTCGAACGCACTGTTGGCCCGCTGACGCCGGGCCAGCACGAACTGCTCGTGGCGGCGCGGGACGATTCCGAGCGATTGCTCCGGATTCTCAATGACTTGCTGGATCTCACCGTGTTGGAACAAGGCAATACGGATTTGCGCCGCGAAAAAACGTCCCCCGCCGAACTCATTCAAAACGCGGCTGACCTGGCGCGTGACAGCTTGCGGGCCAAGGAACTCAAGTTGGAGTGCGACATCGAACCGGATTTGCCGGCCGTCCTTGTGGATCGTCAGCGGATTTACCACGTCTTCACCAATTTGATACAAAACGCGATCAAGTACTCCCCGGCGGGCGGGGAAATCGTGATGCAAGCCCGCCGGTCGGACGATCAAGGCGTCCAATTCAGCGTGCTGGATCGCGGCCCGGGAATCCCGGAGGATTATCACGACCGCATTTTCGACCGCTTTTTCCGCGTGCCCGGCCAAACGAAAACCGGCGCTGGGCTGGGCTTATCCATCGCGCGCGAAATCGTCCTCGCCCACGGCGGCCGCATCGGGGCCAAGAATCGCAAGAAGGGCGGCAGCGAGTTTCACTTTGTGCTCGCTGGAGCGGACGAGGAAATAGCGGCAATGGCAACCGCGCAGGAAGAGACGGTTGAAGAGGCGAGGATTGCCAAATCCGAAAGAATTGAAAACGATGGTGGAGTGATCAAAGAAAGCGAGTCGCGGATCATGGGCGGCGGATAGCCGGGTAATGGCAACGCAAGATTCCTCCGTCAGGTCAGTTTCTTAAGTTTGGGATCCTCAGCGAGCTTCTTCACCAGTTCCTTCACCTTTTGTGCCTGGCTCTTGTGGGCCAGCAGCGTGGCATCATCGGTTTGGACGAGGATTGAATCGCGCAAACCGACCACGGCGATGGGCGTGCGATTTTTGGTGCGGGCATCGAAAATAATATTGCGCGCGCCATCCACGTGGACGAAATGATCAGCGACGACGCCGTTACCCTCGGGATCGCGTTTGAGATGGCGACCGAGAGCCGTCCAGGAACCGAGGTCGTCCCATTCGAACGAGCCGTCGGCCACGACCACATTTTGGGCGTGTTCCATGAGCGCGAAGTCGATCGAGATTTTTTTGAGCGCGGGATATTCCTTGGCGAGCACTTTGTCCAGCTTGGCGGGAGTGTTCGCGACCTTGAACCAGCGCTGGCAGGCTTCGAACATCTCGGGTTGATGCTTTTGCAAGCCCTCCGTGATGGTAACAAAAGACCAGACGAACATGCCGGCGTTCCAGCGGTAACGGCCGCTGTTAACGTATTCCAGAGCGCGGTCAAAATGAGGCTTTTCCACGAACTGTTCGGCGCGAAAGAAAGTGGTTTTGTAAGCCTTGACGCCTTCCGGCGGCGGCAGCGGTTCACCGACGTGGATGTAGCCATAACCCGTGGCGGGTTCGGTGGGTTTGATTCCAATAGTTACGATGGCCCGTCCGCGCGAGGCCAGATCGAACGCATCGGACAAGACTTGCTGGAATTTTTTCTCCTCCGGAATGACATGGTCGGCGGGCAGCACCGCCATCACGCCCGTCGTGGAGCGCGCACCGACAATTGCCGCTCCCAACGTGACCGCCGCGCAAGTGTCGCGTCCGCAGGGTTCCGCGATGATGTTCGCCTTGGGCAATTTGGGAAGCTGCTTTTGGACCTCCGGCGCCTGCACTTCATTCGTAATGACGAAGATGTTCTTCAATGGCACCAGCGGCAACACCCGGTCAACCGCTTCCTGCAAAAAGGAGCGTTTGCCCAACAAGGTGAGAAGCTGCTTGGGAGTTTTTTCGCGGCTGACGGGCCAGAAACGTTCGCCCTTCCCGCCGGCCATGATGATCACGAAACGATCCGCGTTGCTCGACTTGGACTTGACACTCATATTAAACCCACTTTCAACCATCAGGAATCGACAATCAAGCACCAACCCCGGCGCCTAACCGGTGCTATTTCTTCACCGCATCGACAAGCGATTTCACAAACGCCGCCACTCGCGGCACCAGTTCCTTGCTCCTTCCGTGCTGGGCGATTTGATTGACGATTGCGCTGCCAACCACAATGGCCTGCGCGCTCGCGGCGACAGTCCGCGCCTGCTCGGGATTGGAAATGCCGAAGCCCACAGCGATGGGCAATTGCGTATGCGCCCGGATTTTCGCCGTCATTTGCGCGATGGTGTCGGACACTTTGCTTTGCATGCCGGTGACCCCTTCGCGCGAAACATAATAGATAAATCCAGTGCCTCGTTTGACGATGAGTTCGATGCGATCTTCCGGCGTCGTGGGCGCAACCAGATATATCACGCACAGACCAGCCGCGCGCATCATGCTTTCGTAGTTGCCGGATTCCTCCGGCGGCAGGTCGAGCACCAACAAGCCATCGACGCCAGCTTGCGCCGCGTCCGTGATGAACTTCTGAAATCCGTAACGGTGGAGGAGATTAAAATAAATGTAGAAGACAATGGGAATTTGCGAATCCTTGCGGATGGCTCGCACGGTCTCCAGCACTTTGGCTGGAGTGGTTCCCGACTCGAGGCCGCGCTGCGCCGCCAATTGATTCACAAGGCCGTCGGCCAGCGGGTCGCTAAACGGCACGCCCAACTCCAGCACATCCACACCCACCCGATCGAACTCCAGCGCCAACTGGCGCGTCGCTTCCAGGTTTGGGTCGCCGGCTCCGATATAGACCACGAACCCTTTCCGGGCCTGCTCTTCCAGCCGGGCAAATCGTTCCACAATGCGATTCATTCCGGCGCAGCTTGCCAACAACGTACCTGAAGCTCAAGTTGCAAAGGGCAGGACGGAATCATCAAGCACACCAACATCCAAGCGCCAGAGAAGTTCCAAATTCCAAGCACCAAGCGAAACGGCACGATTAAAGTTTGGTATTTGGAGCTTTTCTGATGCCTGGGTGTTGGTGCCTGGCGGTTATCCTTTTTTCCACCTCTCCCAATCATCAAGCATCGCGCCGCGCATGACTTTCGCCATTCGATGCAGCCAGTCGCTGCCGAGCGATTTCAAATCGGCCCTGATCCGGGCAGCTTTGCCGCTTCCAAGGTGGACGTTGGCTGTTTCCCAACCCATCGAATAAAGCAGGTCATTTTCATCGCGTCGTTTGGGCAGGTCCACCAGCTCGATGCGAAAACAATCCGGCGACAAACGGCGGGTGAGCCAGGGCGGCTGCACCGCTACCATCGGGTCGCGAGCACGAACGGACGTGCCAAGAATCCGGTCGTAGAAAATAGGACCGCCGCCTTTGGAGCCGGTGGCCCAAATACATGCCGACGGTGTGAGAGCCTTCGCCTCGCGCGCGAGCAACCCGCCAACCCAGGTTCCAATCGCGGTGAACCTCAACTTTCCCAAACTGCCAAGCCCCGCAATCCGATGCACGAAGCGCAGGGGAGTCTGCGGGTCGGGCAGAAGCTTCTTGATGCCCTTGACTGCGCGCGGCGGCGGCAGTTTTTTGAGCGGAGCGTACTGATGGAGCTTGTCCCAAAATCTTTCAGGTGTATTCAGCCGCTCTCGCGCCATGAACCGTAATGGACTGCTATTGTCCGCGAGCACGAACGGCTTGCCGCCCGCGTTGAGGCAGTCTGAATACCCCCGAAGAATGGCCGTGGAGGCTTCTTTGGGAGTCAGATCGAGCTTTCCCTCGGAGATCGCGAAGGCTGCGCTCACCGTCAGGCGAACCAGGTCATTGGTGAACGGCAGCGGATAGCACTCGTCGAAATCATTGATTCCCCAAACCAGGCGACCTTCCACGTCACGCCAGGTGCCTAGGTTCTCCACATGCAGATCGCCGACCGACAGCACCCTGGTGACCTTCGTGCATTCCGGACAAGCCTTGGGCCAGAGCTGAGCCCAACGATAATACGTCGCGCGCAGAAAGGAAAACGCATCCGCCCGCATTCGGTCGTGCTTCAGTTTCAAGTCCGCCGGCAAGAGTGGGGTGAGCCTGCCGAGCCACGATTCGTAAAGTTTCGTTGCTTCAACAATGTTCATGGCACATTTGGAAACTGTCTCGGTAGGGCGCGCCACTCTGCGCACGCCGACGGCAGGCAGAGGACTGCCCGCCCTTTTAAGACAGGTTCTTATTCGTAAGCGCGATCAAATTCAAGGTCTTAAGCCACGCTTGTCTTTTTATTCCACACGAGCCGCAAGCCTTCCAAGGTCAACAATGGATCCACAGAAGTGATTTCAGGCATTCTGGCAGCCATTAGTGAAGCGTAACCACCAGTCGCAACGACTGGGAGCCGCCGCACGCGAAGCTCCTGCTTCAATTCCGCGATCAATTCGCGAATCAACCCGCGATATCCGTGCACCGCGCCGATCAACATGGCTTCACGTGTGTTCTTTCCGACCACCACATTAATCTCGCGGATCTTGATTTTCGGCAACAAAGCGGTCTTCTCGTGCAAGTATTCCGTCATGGCCGCCAGCCCAGGCGCGATGATGCCGCCGATGTAATTACACTTTTTATCCACGACATCGAAGGTGACCGCTGTGCCGAAATCAACCACCACCGCCGGCGCGCCGAAATGGTGCGATACAGCCACGGCGTTGGCCAGACGGTCGGGACCAATGGTTTGCGGCCGGGGATAATCGATCCCGACTCCAGCCAAAGTCTTGGGAGTGAGGACGAGGCAGGACAAATTCCAGATGCGTTCGACCGCACGGACGGCCAAAGGCGTCGCGCGCGGCACGACGCTGCAAAGGGCGGCGCCTTGCAGTTCTGCGTGTCGAACAAACCGCTTTACGTGCTTATCGCCTTCGCCCTTGAACCAGGCCTTGGTCGGAATGTTAACCTGGCGAACAACCCGCCGGTCGTCGGCCAGGCCGAGGTGAGTGTGGGTGTTGCCGACATCAAAGAGTAAAATCATTTTTCCACGGTGACGTCCCCGCCGATGATTCGCTCCAGATGCCCGTGCTGCGTGCGTAACAGCAAGGCCCCGTCCGCGTCCAGTGACTCAGCCGTGCCTTCAATCCGGCGTCCGCCCACCTGGATGGTGACGCGGCGGCCCAGCGTCGTACAGTGCTCTTCCCATTCATCCGCGAGCGCCTCAAATTCTCCCGCAACCACGCAGGCATAATCGCGGTCCAATTCTTCCAGTATCCTGACCGCCAGTTCCGCGCGATGCTGCTTCTGGCCGGTTTCGATCCGCAACGAAGTGACTTGCTTGCGCAGCTCCGGCGGAAAATCCCCGGCAACCAGATTCACTCCCACACCCATTCCCAGGACAATATGTTTGACCTTGTCCGGCTCGGCGCTCAACTCGGTGAGGATTCCCGCCACCTTCCGGCCGCGAATCAGAATGTCATTGGGCCATTTGATTTCAGCGTCCAGGCCGGTGTGGGCATGAATCGCCCGAAACAACGCAGTGGCAGCGGCCACTGTGATTTGTGTTGCCGCCAAAGGAGACAGTTGCGGCCGCAGCAGCACGGAGAACCACAGCCCCTTGCGCGGCGGAGAAATCCATTTCCTTCCCAGTCGCCCCCGTCCTTTCGTCTGGGCTTCCGCGAACACAACCACTCCCTCCTTCACTCCATCGCGCGCCAATTTCTCAACCACATCGTTCGTGGAGGTGGTTTCTTCGAACACTTGAATGTCCCGCCCGATCACCTTCATGTGGCCGAGACTCGAAAGCAGATCGTCCGCGTGCAGCACATCGGGAACACTCAGCAGGCGATATCCGTTATGCGGGCTGGCCTCGATCTCGTAGCCCAGCGAGCGCAATTCCTCGATCCGCGCCCAAACGGCTGCCCGGCTGATGCCCAGTTCCTGGGAAAGCTCCGCGCCTCCCACGCCGTTGCTCGCGGCGGTTCGCAAGGCGGAAAGAATCTTCGTGTCGATGGTCATTTCATGCTTCTTCAAAATCGAGTCCGATATCCACGGCCCGCGCGGAATGTGTCAATGCGCCGACTGAAATAAAATCAACCCCTGCCTCCGCAATCGGTCGGACGCTGGCCAAATTGACTCCACCGCTCGCCTCGGTCTGGGCGCGTCCGCGAACTTGCTGCACCGCCAGCCGGAGCTGGATCAAATTCATATTATCCAGCAGAACGAAATCAACGCCCGCCGTGGCGGCCTGCTCGACCTGTTCCAGCGTTTCCGCTTCGACCTCGACCTTCAATTTCGGATACTGCAACTGGGCGCGTCGCACGGCCGCCGTGATTGCGTCCGGCGATTCGTTGCGCAACGCCGCCAAATGATTGTCCTTGATCAAGATCATGTCATACAGCCCGATACGATGGTTATGGCCGCCGCCGCAAGTCACGGCGTATTTTTCGAATCGGCGCCAGCCCGGCGTGGTCTTGCGCGTATCGAGGATTTTGGCGCGCGTGCCTTTGATGGCTTCGACAAATTGCGCGGTCAACGTGGCGATGCCCGAAAGGCGTTGAACGAAGTTCAAGGCGACTCGTTCAGCGGTGAGGATTGACCGCGCTGGACCGGCAATCCGCAACAAATCTTCGCCCGCCTTCACCGCCTGGCCGTCGGTGGCGGCGCGCTGGACTTTGATGGCAGGGGACAATTCGTGGAAAGTGGCTTCAGCCAGCGCCAGCCCGGCTACAACCAGCGGCTCGCGCGCTTTCATTAATGCAATGGCGGAAACCCGTTCCGGCACAGTGGCCAGCGTCGTGGCATCGCCGCTGCCGACATCCTCGGCCAGCGCAAGTTGCACGGCGTGTCGAATCTCTTCTGCGGACAACTGTTCCATTCCCCAAGCATGTAGGATGCGCCGGTCTGGATGAAGGAAAAAAGAGCCGCGGTGTCACCCGAGAAACCCGCGCCGTGGAGGGTGCCGAATCTATATCCAGGGACGAAGGAAGTCTCTCAACCTCTCACACACGGGTATGCAGAGCCCATTTACAAACAAACGCAATGGCAGGGTGTGACCTGCCGGGCCGTCTTGTCCGCCGTGGCTTTCCAGCGGGGGGAGCTTCCGAGTGAAGGCCGGTTACTCCGTGCACGCCGTTCTTGATCCATTCATTAATTCCCTAACTCGCACTTCATTCATTTCCCTGTTTCCCCAGCTTCCGTTCCAACTCCCGCACGCGCCGGATCAACTCGGGCAATTGCGCGATGCCGATGTACTGGCGCTTGGCCTGCTTGTCGGACACCGCCGGAGTGCCGAGAAACTTTTCCCCATCGGGGATGTCAGTCATGACGCCGGATTGGGCGGCGACCATGACCTGATTGCCCAATTTCAAATGACCCGCCAGCCCAACCTGCCCGGCAAGGGTCACATAGTTGCCCAACTGCGTGCTGCCCGCGATGCCCACCTGCGAAACGAGGAGGCAATGCTCGCCGATGGTGACGTTGTGGGCAACTTGCACGAGGTTGTCGATTTTCGTCCCTTTCCCTATTGTCGTCGGCCCCAGAGCACCGCGGTCCACGGCCACGTTGGCGCCGATCTCCACGTCATCGCCAATGATTACATTGCCGATTTGCGGAACCTTGCGGTGCACGCCTTCGTCGAAAACAAAACCGAACCCGTCCGACCCGATAACCGTGCCGGAATGGATTCGCACGCGGGAGCCGATCTCGCTGCGGGCGTAAATTGAGACGTTCGGAAAAATCCGGGTGTCGTCGCCCAGTTGCGAATTGTCGCCCACGTAGTCCAGCCCCTCCAGGACAACACGCGCACCGATGCGCGCCTTTTCGCCGACAATGCACTGCGGCCCGATATGCGCGCTGGGAGCGATTTGCGCCGAAGCCGCCACTATGGCCGTCGGATGAACCCCGGCGGGAAATGCGGGCTCGGGAAAGAAAAGCGGCAGCACCTTCGCGAACGCAATGCGGGCGTTCGCTACGCGGATGAGCACCTTCTTCTGCGAGGTGAGATTGCCGGCAACGAGAATGGCGGAGGCAGCGCTCGCTTCGGCGCGGGCGAAGTAGGTTTCGTTCTCGGCGAAGGTCAGGTCGCCCGGTTGAGCACGGTCGGCGGGAGCAAAACCGCTGAGGGTCAAGGCGCTGTCGCCCAGGACTTCGCCCTGGAGGCGCCGGGCAATTTCAGCGGCGGTAAATGGCATAGTTGACTTGAAAACGCGCGCAACTATATAAACTTGCGGTCGCTTAATACAACACCAACTTTAAAATTACATCATTATGGCAGAAACGCTGCGCGTCGCGATGATCGGTTACCGCTTCATGGGCAAGGCCCACTCCAATGCCTGGCGCCAGGCCCCGCACTTCTTCCCGCTCAAGGCGGGTGTGGAAATGCACACGATTTGCGGTCGTGACGCCGATGCCGTCGAGGCCGCGCGCGCCCAGCTCGGCTGGCAGAATGCATGCACCGACTGGCGCGACGTGATCAACTCGCCCGACATCGACATCGTCGATATCACCACGCCCAACGATTCGCACGCCGAGATCGCCATCGCCGCCGCCCAGGCGGGCAAGCACGTTTTGTGCGAAAAGCCCCTGGCCATGAACGTCAAGCAAGGCGAGCGGATGGTGGACGCGGCCAAAAAGGCGCAGATCGTCAACATGATCTGTCACAATTATCGGCGCATCCCCGCCATCGCACAGGCGAAGAAAATGATCGAGGAAGGCGCGCTCGGGCGGATTTACCATTATCGCGCGCGTTATGCGCAGGACTGGCCTTCGGACCCGAAGTTCCCGCTCGTCTGGCGTTTGCAAAAGGGTGTCAGCGGCAGCGGCGCGCATGGCGACATCAACGCCCACATCATCGATCTCGGTCGTTACCTCGTGGGCGAATTGTACGAAGTCTCGGGCCTGCTGGACACCTTCGTGAAGGAACGCCCCATCATGGACGCTGGCGGGAAAGGCCAGGGCCTGGCCGCAAAATCCGCCCAGCGCACCGGCCGCGTTACCGTCGATGACGCGTCCTTGTTCATCGGCCGCTTCAAAAACGGCGCGCTCGCCAACCTCGAAGCGACCCGTTTCGCGCTTGGCCGCAAGAACCACATCGAACTCGAAATCAACGGCTCGCAGGGTTCGCTCTATTTCGACTTCGAAGACATGAACCGCTTGCAATTTTTCGACAACACGAACCCGGCTGATCGCCAGGGTTTCCGCAATATTTTGGTGACCAAAGGCGGCATTCACCCGTACTTTGGATCCTGGTGGCCCGAGGGGCACATCATCGGTTACGAACATACGTTCATCCACACCGTCGCGGATTTCGTCAACGCGTGCGTTTCCGGCAAGTCCGTTCAACCCACCTTCGAAGATGGCCTGATGAACCAGCGCGTCCTTGAGGCCGTGGAAAAATCCGCACGGACCCGCAAATGGGTGAAGGTGTGATTTGAAGCCCCGGCGACGTGGTGCTTTTCGTCGCCGGAGCCGGATTGATGCGCTGGAACTTATAAGCCGCTCACGAGCGGGCCACCTCTCCGTCCATGTGTGTCCGTCACGGTTGGAGCGGCGACATGCGGTCTGTAATGCCTCACGCCCAAGGGCGATTCCAGGAACACATTTCCTTGCAAATTAATTGTGTCGGTGTTCCGGACAATGAGCGAAGCCAGGGAAGTTCCTGCGATCATCCAGGCCGTTTGCAGATCGAACTTTTGGTTCAACCAAAAAAACCGGTCTCCGGACCTCAGCGCATCAAACTGTTCTGCAATGATGGCCTGAAACGTTGGCCCCACCAAAGCGCCCCGCGCATGACGCTCCGCCAGTCCACCCATGAACAGATCCACATTGCTGATGCTGCCATAAACAAGAGCGAAGCTGGCCTGAAGGACGGAGTCGCTGGTCAATTGCGCGAAGGAGGTGTAAGGCTTCATTCCCAAAGCTGCGCGCGTTTGGTTGAGTGTGCCCAGTCCCGCGTCTCGCTCGCGCTGAATGTCAATCGCCATCAAATCCATTTCGTCAATGTCGCCTCCGACCAGGCCGGCAAAGAGCAAATTGCGCAAGGCCGCAACCGCGTAAACATCGGTGGCTTGCGTAAAGTCCACACCCAGGGAGCGCAACAGCGGATTGAAGCCATTGGCTTCGTCGATCTCGGGTGTGTTGAAAAAGGCCTGCGCAAGCGATTCCGTGAACACGACGTTCCCTTTATTGTCAATTCCCGCCTGCGTGTCGGACACCTGGGAATGACCCACGCGAAAAGCCGCGGTGGAGAATTCCTGTGTCACTTGTGCGTTTACGCTGGAGTTATAGCCTCGGTACGGCCCCAATATCGGGCCAATCAGAACGGGTAGATACTCGGTATAAACGATGTTTTGGTATTCGGCTGTCGTAATGGCTTTTGCCATATTGTATAGCTGGTCGCCGGTCCACGTGGGATGCTGTGCCTTGAGCACTCCCACCCAGCGGTTGTGCTCGCGCATGAAGAGAATGGTAACGGCGGTCAATTCGGGATTCTCCATCACCCGGGGATCACCCGTGACGAAAGTGTCATCGACAACCGGAAGCGCCTGGCCGTTATCCGAAGTGATCAGCGTGCCATCGGGGTTTCGCAAGCTGTTGGCCACGTCCGTTGAGGAGCCGTAAAGCTGCGAAAGATCCAGATAACCTGCCACGGTGTTGATGATCGTGCCGGTTTTCGGGTCGCGCGTATCCCGTGTCATGGGAATGACCGTCCCCGCAACAAACACCGGATCATCGTTCGGGACCATGATATTAATTTCAGCGGAATTTGCCGGCGTTTCCTCCAAATCGAGGTCGTGATCAACAAATTGTCCGAACACATAAATCCAGGCCGACGCAGTGGGATCGGTTGTTTGTTCATTTTGACCATTTGCCCCGGTTCCTCCGGAGATCACGTTGCTGATGGTTCTTGGATTCGGGCCATCGACCAATCCATCTGTAGTTCCCGGAGCAAAATTCAGCGGCGCTATGGCCAGCTCGGGATTGCCAGGCAAAGCATCCAACTCGGGGTGTGCCAGATTGTTGCTGATTCCCCCAATCGGGCGAAACTCCGGGAGGAGTGAGACCTTCGAACTGATTGTTCCTCCATTGCGCCCTTCTTGACTACCCGCCGATGCGTCCAAGGCTCCCCAAGTCAGGGCGGCCGTCGCGAATGTAATGATGACGTCAGTGACTCTTTTCATACTGCTTGCTACTTTCCTTTTTGTTTTGCTTTTTCTGGCCTCTGGCGGCGCACTTCCAACACGTGTTCCGACCGGAAGGACAAATCAAATTCTGGCACTCGTTATGGGTATCGAAGATCGAGGATGGATTCAGGCTGGGCGCAGAGCTATTATTTCAGGTCACTGCTAGCATGGATCGTGCACACCGGCTCTTTTCGGACGAAAAGTACAAATAAAAATTCGCGGCCCGGGTTTCCCCGCAGCTTGGCGCTGAAACAGCGACCCGAACAAAGGCGCCTGGAGAGTTGCCTTTGATTCAATGCAGGACGTGAACTTCGCCGCCGTGCACTTTGCGCTCCGGGATGGCAATTTGCATAGTTGTTGCTCACTTTTTCAGTTCTTTCCGTCCTCCTGCTTTTCTGGCAGGGAATGATACGGCTCTATGTTCAAGTCTGATGAGAATCGCCGCTTCTGGCTCATCTGCCTGGTTTTGGCGCTCGGCTCCCTGATCGTTTACGGGAAGCTGGCCGGTTACGATTTTGCCAGTTACGACGATGAAACCTACGTCACGGCCAATGTCCACGTACAGCATGGGCCGTTCCTCAACCAACTCGTGTGGGCCTTCACGACGGACGAGGGGGGTAACTGGCACCCGCTGACCTGGCTTTCGCACATCCTCGATTGCCGACTCTATGGACTATGGGCAGGTGGGCACCATCTTACGAACCTCATCTTACACCTCGCGAACACTCTTCTGTTCTTCGTCCTTCTCCGCCGCATGACTGGCGCTCTTTGGCGCAGCGCCATCGTGGCCGCACTCTTCGCCTGGCATCCGTCGCATGTGGAATCGGTCGCCTGGATTGCTGAGCGCAAGGATGTGCTCAGCACTTTCTTTGGCTTGCTGGCCATGGCCGCGTATCTCGGGTACGTCGAGAAGAACAGCCAGCAAAAGCCAAACAGCAAAAACCAAACCCCAGAAAAACATCAAACCTCAAATCTCAAAGGAGTGTTGCGCCGCTTGGAGCTTGGAGCCGGGAGCTTTTCTGGAGCCTGGTTTTTGGTTTTTGGTGTTTATTACGCGCTTTCCCTTTTCTGTTTCCTGCTCGCGCTGCTTTCCAAACCCATGTTGGTGACCCTGCCTTTCGTCCTGCTGTTGCTCGATTACTGGCCGCTTCGGCGGACCTCGAACCTGATTGAGCGCCGGGTGCTGCTGGAGAAAGTGCCTTTCTTCATACTGTCGGGAGTTTCCAGCGCTATCACCATGGTGGTCCAATCCCGCGGCGGGGTGGTTACGCTCGCCACGGTGAGCCTTGGTCAGCGTATAGCGAACGCACTGGTTTCGTACGTTCGCTACCTCGAGAATATGGTTTGGCCGGTGGATCTTTGCGTCATTTACCCATACCGTCTTACCTGGCCACTCTGGCTCGTGGTCGCGTGCGGCTTATTCCTCGCGCTGACGACCTGCGTTGTGTTCGCACACCGGCGAAACCGTCCCTGGCTGGCGGTTGGCTGGCTATGGTATTTGGGCACACTCGTGCCCGTCATCGGCATCGTACAGGTTGGCCTGCAATCCATGGCCGACCGCTATAGCTACCTGCCACTCGTTGGCATCTTCATCATGTTGGTCTGGGAGTTTACGGAGCGATTAGAACGCCTGCCTCGAAACGTGGGCCGCGCCATATCGGTCGGACTCGGCGCAACCGTCCTCGTGACCTGCCTGACGCTTTCGTGGTTCCAGGTGACCACCTGGCGCAACGCAATCAGTCTGTTTACTCACGCGGTTTCGGTAACCGCCGACAACTACGTCGCCCACGTCAATTTGGGAGTCGAACTCTATCACGCTGGCAAACCGGAGGAGGCGGTTTCACATTTCAATACTGCTTTCGGTTTACGGCCAGATTCACCGCTGCCCGCCTACAACCTTGGCCGTTGCTACGAACAACTCGGCGATCTCCAACGTGCCGCAAATTGGTTTGAGCGGGCGGTTGAGACCAAGCCTGAATTCGCGCCGGCCCGATATGATTTCGCCCGACTCCTCGCGAAGCAAAACAAGCTGGAGGAAGCCATCGCCCAGTATAACGCCTGCCTGCTCTACACCCGAGACCCGGCCAGCGTTCATTTCAGCCTTGCCAATGCGCTCGCTGCACAGGGCAAGCTTAGCGACGCTGCCGAGCATTACCGGCAATCCCTCGAACTTGATCCAAACTCCCCCGATGCTCACAACAATTTGGGCGCCGTCCTGCTCCGACTCGGGAATCCTGCCGCTGCCGTGGACCATTTCAAAGCTGCGCTCAAGCTTCAGCCCAATTTAGCCGAAGCCGAGGACCAGTTGGGAGGAGCTTTGCAAAAGCTTGGCCAATTGGACGAGGCCCGCCGTCATTTTGCCGAGGCGGTGCGGCTCAAGCCCAACCTCGCTCATGCACAATTGAAACTGGGATTGCTCCTGGCCCAGCAGTCCCAATTCGAAGAAGCCAAAGGCCATTTCCAAAAGGTGACTCAGCTTGAGCCATCCAACGACGTCGCCTGGTTTAATCTGGCGGGAATCTTCGCCGCGCAAGGCCGCCTGGACGACGCTGCTGCAGCCTTTAACACCGTGGTCCTGCTCAAACCGCAGGATGTCGAGGCGCATACCCAATTTGGCGCGGTGCTGGCGCGTGCCGGCAAGTTCGAAGCGGCCTTGGCCGAGTACCAGCAAGCGGCTACATTGACGAACCAGCGTAATCCAGTGATTCTGGCCCTGCTGGACCAGGCTTATGCCGAAGCGGGCCGCTTCGCCGAAGCCATCAGCACCGCGCAACACGTGCAGGAACTCGCAAAATCCTTGAACCAACCAGCGCTCGCGGAACAAGCCGCCCGCCGCTTGGAACTCTACCGCGACGGCAAGCGACCTTCAGTCGCCGCGAGTGCCAACCCCTAACCAGCATTCTGCAAGCGCGGACATTCCTATCCGCTTTAAACGCGCGCACGTCCAGGCGGACAGGAATGTCCGCGCTTGGTAATTGGAGCTTATCCGGTGTTTGGGGTTTGGGGTTTGGGGTTCGGTTGCGATAGCAACAACTCCTCCACCTTCGCCTCGATATTCGCGTGTCGCATCAGCGATTCGCCCACCAGTATCGCCTGCGCGGTGCACGCGGCCAGACGTTCCACATCGGCGCGCGTGTGGATGCCGCTTTCAGCTACCAGGAGTTTTTGACCTCCGCCGGGCGAAGCACGCAACCGAGCCGCCAATCGTTCGGTGGTCGCCAAATCGACTTTAAATGTTTTCAAATCGCGATTGTTCACCCCAATGATTTCCGCGCCAGCCGCCAGAGCCCGTTCCAGTTCCGCTTCATCATGGACTTCCACCAGCAGCGCCAACCCGGCGGCGGTGGCGAGCGAATGGAAATGCCGCAACTCTGCATCTGTCAGGATCGCCACGATCAGCAAAATGGCGTCCGCGCCCGCTTCGATCGATTCCAGAATCTGGCGCTCATCGATGATAAAATCCTTGCGCAACAGCGGCAGCTTCACCACCTGGCGGATTTGTTTCAGATATTCGAGCGCGCCTTGAAAAAACTTTTCGTCCGTCAGCACCGACAGACAATCGGCTCCGGCGGCTTCATAGGCACGGGCAATTCGCGCGGGATTAAAGTCAGCGCAGATGATCCCGGCAGAAGGCGACGCTTTCTTAACCTCGGCAATCAAAGAAACCATTCCGCCACGCCGGGGTTGCCGCAAAGCTGCTTCAAAGTCGCGGCGGTCGCCGCGCGCTCCCATCGCGGCCTTCAACTCCGCGGCAGAAATTGCCCGCTTGGGGAGACGCATCACTTCAACTCGCTTCTGCGCGACGATGGTATCCAGAATATTCAAGCATTACTCCCCATCGTCATCCTTCACCGACGCCATTCGCTTGGTCGGGCAACCGGCGCGCAGCCAGCCATTTACAAACGGGTCCAGGTCCCCGTCCATGACCGCTTGCACGTTGCTGGTTTCGACGCCAGTGCGCAGGTCCTTTACCATGCGATAGGGCTGGAAGACGTAGCTGCGAATCTGGTTGCCCCATGAGACGCTGCCTTTCTCCCCGTAAAACCGCTCCATTTCCTGCTTCTGGGCGTCGATGCGTTGCGCGAAAATTCGCGAGAGCAAAAGCTTCATAGCGGTCGCCCGATTTTGGTGTTGCGACCGCTGGCTTTGCGACGCCACTACCAGCCCCGTGGGGATGTGCGTAATGCGAACCGCGGTTTCTACCTTGTTCACGTTCTGGCCTCCTTTGCCGCCGGAACGGAACGTGTCCACATGAAATTCGTTTGGCGGAATCGCGACCTCGCCTTCTTCCTCAATTTCCGCGATGGCATCGACGCTGGCGAAACTGGTATGGCGGCGCTTGTTGGAATCGAATGGGGAGATGCGAACCAACCGATGCACGCCGCGTTCCGCTTTGCAAAAGCCGTAAGCATTCTCGCCGCTGATCAGCATGGTGACGCTTTTGATGCCGGCGGTTTCACCCGGCAGCGCTTCCGTCACCTCGGCTTGCCAGCCGCGGGATTCCACCCAGCGTTGGTACATGCGCAGCAGCATATTCGCCCAATCGCATGATTCGGTCCCGCCCGCGCCGGCGTTGATGCTCAGGATGCAATTGTTCTTGTCATGCGGCCCGTTCAGGAAAACGCGCAACTCCAGGCTTTCCAAATCGCGGGTAAACTGCGCCAGTTCACGGGTCATTTCCTGTTCGTGACGGGCTTGCTCCGCTTCCGGTTCTCCGGCGGCCAGTTCGATCATCACGTGAAAATCCTCCGCTTGCTTCTCGGCCTTGAGCAAGGGCTCGATTTTTTTGCGGAGTGAATTGGACTCGTCGATGAGCTTTTGGGCCTGCTCGCGATTGTTCCAGAAGCTGTCCGCCGCCATCAACGAATCCAGTTCCGCCAGGCGCTTTTGCACACTGGGGACGTCAAAGAAACCTCCGCAAATGCGCAAGCTTCTCCCCAACCGTCGTCAACTGAACTTTGATGGTTTCAAACATATTGACAAAATATACGTTATTAAGATGCGGGAATCCAGCACGATAAAGAAATGCGTTGAAAATGGGTGGAAAACTGCCGAAATGCGATTTTGTTAGAGCTTCCTTTCATAATTCTCGACCCTTTCAAAACCTTTCATCGAGAGGGCATCAGCGACCCGATTAATCGTGATCCGCATACATCACAAACGGCTTGGGAGTCGGAACAAAGATGAAATCAATCCAATCACTCAAAGTCGCTTCCAGGAGCGTTTCCGCCTCCTGCTTGGTAGCAGCTATCATTGACCAGTCGTGCCCATACTCGGTTGGAAGCGAGCAATTTGCCAGCATAGCAGTCAAATGCTTGGGTTCAAACACTACCTGATCAATCGTAACACATGCGGTTTCAAGCGCAGTGTCAGCGGAGACGATGGTTGCGACAAAAGGACGCAAATTTTTCAGCGGTGTGCAAAAGGTCTGCTGAAAGCGCCATGGAGTTCTCCGCAAGCGCTTCAGGAAGCCCGGGGTCTCCGAAAGCGTCATATTCCGCGAGCCAAAGTCTTTTACGCTCCCTAATTCACGCTAAAGACCTTGGCCAGCGCCTGCTGCAACTGTTGGAAAGTAAATGGCTTCTCCATCAGCAAATCAATTTTCGACAACTGTTCCGCGTCCCATTGAATTAGGTCGGCGTGGCCGGTGATCAGGATGATGTGCTGGTCCGGAGAGTGTTGCTTGATGGCGCTGGCCAATTCGAAGCCGTTCATCTGGGGCAATTTCAGATCGGTGATGACCAGATCGTATTTTCCGATTTCGAATTGCGCCAGCGCGCTTTCCGCGTCCTTGGTAATGTCCACCCGATGGCCGCCGCCGAACGACAAAATCATCCGCAGGGCCTTCGCCAACTCCGGCCCGTCGTCCACCACCAGGATTCGTTTAGGCGGCGTCTTTTGCAAAATCTGGGTCTGTGACATAAACGAAACAAACGCTAAATCGACCGTTGCATGCTTAGCCTGCCAGCGCGGGCCAATGCAAACAAAATATTTGTTTCTTACAATCGCATTTGTATTCGAGAACTGCCCGTTCAGCCTTTTCTTAACACAGTATCGCGCTGGGCGCAGGCGGGGTCGGGATTTGGGTAATCCAGATTGTAATGCAAACCCCGGCTTTCGGGGCGCTGCAACGCGCTCGCCACGATCAATTCCGCCACCACGGCGATGTTGCGCAATTCCAACAAATCGCTGGTGACGATAAAGTCCCAATAATATTCCTGGATTTCCTCCTGCAAATTGGCGATGCGCTTGCGGGCGCGCTCCAGGCGCTTGTTCGTTCGCACGATCCCCACGTAATCCCACATCAACCGCCGGATCTCGTCCCAATTATGCGAAATCACCACCTGTTCGTCCGGGTTGGCGGCCTTGCCCGACTCCCAATTCGGAAGGGTGGTCTGGGGCAAAACCAGCGGCTCGGCCAGGACACGCTGCGCGGCGCGATGGGCGCACACCAGCGCCTCCAGCAGCGAGTTGCTCGCCAGCCGATTCGCCCCATGCAAGCCGGTGCAGGCCACTTCGCCCACCGCGTAGAGCCCGGCGATGTCCGTTTCGCCGTCCACGTTCGTCAACACGCCGCCGCATTGGTAATGCGCCGCCGGAACCACCGGGATGGGTTCCTTCGTGATGTCGATGCCAAAACGCAGGCACGTTTGGTAAATGTTGGGAAAACGTTCGATGACGAACTTCGCGGGCTTGTGCGTGATGTCCAGCAGGACGAAGTCGGCTCCGCTGCGTTTCATCTCGCTGTCGATGGCCCGCGCCACGATATCGCGCGGCGCCAGCGATTTAAGCGGATGATATTGGTCCATGAACTCGACGCCTTCAACCGTTCGGAGCACGCCCCCTTCGCCGCGAACAGCTTCGCTGATCAGAAACGATTTGGCCTTCGGATGATAAAGGCACGTGGGATGGAACTGGATGAATTCCATGTTGGCCACCGCAGCCCCCGCGCGATACGCCATGGCCACGCCGTCACCGGTCGCAATGTCGGGGTTGGTCGTGTACAAATAAACCTTCCCGCAACCTCCGGTCGCCAACAGGACCGTGCCCGCCGAGAAGGTTTCCACCAGGCCGGTTTTTTTGTTCAGCACGTACACGCCCACGCAACGATTGGAACCCGCCTTGCCACCCGCCGAAATGCCCGGCGTCGCGCCCTGACCCAGCTTGCTCGTGGTGATCAGATCAATCGCCAGGTGGTTCTCAAACATTTCGATCCGCGACTGCGCGGCGACGGCCGAGAGCAATCCGCGTTCGATTTCCCGCCCGGTCACGTCTTTGGCATGCAGGATGCGCCGCTTGGAATGGCCGCCTTCCTTGCCAAGATCCAATTCGTGAACGCCCGGCTCGGTGGGAATTTCCCGTTCCGAAAACTTCATGCCCAGGCGAATCAATTCCGCAATCCGCGCCGGGCCCTCCTGCACGATGGTGCGCACCACGTCCTCTTTGCACAACCCGGCGCCCGCCTGCAACGTGTCGCGCACGTGCATTTCCACCGAATCCTCCTTGCTGGTCACCGCGGCGATGCCCCCCTGCGCGTAATTGGTGTTGGATTCCGCCCGGTTCTTCTTCGTGATGATGGCCACACGTCCCCGCGGCGCGACTTTCAACGCAAAGGTCAGGCCGGCAATTCCGCTGCCGAGGACGATGCAATCAAAGTGTTTCATTATCAATCAGCCTGGTTTTGCCGAAGAAAACCGCCAGGGCCATCTGCGTGCCGCGCCCAACCTTGCTCACCGGCTGCAGCGTTCGCGGATCGAACAGTTCAACATAATCCAATCTTGCGGCGGGCCGGTTCGTGACAAACCGCGCCAGGTCCGCCTTTAATCTCACGGATGAAACCGCGCCCCGCCTCACCGACTTTTTCGCCAGCGCCAGCGCCTCTGACAATACTGTCGCCTGTTCGCGCTCGACGGGTGAGAGATACTTGTTGCGCGAACTCATTGCCAACCCATCCCGCTCGCGATGCGTCGGCGCCACCACGATCTTCACCGGGAAATTCAGGTCCCTCACCATGCGCCGGATGATGGCTGCCTGTTGAAAATCCTTCGCGCCGAATACCGCCACCTCCGGCAACACGAGATTGAAAAGCTTCGCCACCACGGTCGTCACGCCGCGAAAATGAGTCGGTCGTGCGGCCCCTTCCATCCCCCGGGACAACGACTCTTCCACGACATAAGTGCTGAATTCTTCGCCTTCGCCGGCTGGATACATCTCGCGATCAACCGGCGCGAAGATCACGTCCACGCCCGCCTCACGGCATAGCTTGCGGTCGCGCGCAAAGTCACGGGGATAACGCGAGAGATCTTCCTTCGGCCCAAATTGCGTCGGGTTCACATAGATGCTGACCACCACCTTGCCCTTTGCGCCAACGATCCGCCGTGCCCGCCGGACAAGACTCAAATGCCCTGCGTGCAGGTAACCCATGGTCGGCACGAACCCGACCCGGACCCGCTGACGCTGCCAATTTTTGGCCAGCCGCTGCATTCCGGCGGCCGAAGTAACAATTCGCATGCCGAAAAAGTGGTGTACCATCGGCCAACTATCAATACTTATTGCGAAAGGAGTGGCGCGCATCCCGACACAGTTGTCATGCCTTTGGCAGGAGTGGGAATGGCGCGCCCGCTCGCGAACGCTTTCGAAACCGCGCCCCGCCGCCATTTAGTTTGGAGCCTATCTCGGTAGGGCGCGCTGGCCGGGCCGTAGCTTCCGAGCGAAGGACGGTCACTCCGTGCGCGCCGCCGACGGTCAGAGGACTGCCCCCCACCGGGATAAGTTCTTGGGCCGCCATCCGTTCCAGGCCGGGACGCGCTTTCTCCCCCTTCGGCAGGGCAGGGTGAGGGGGCCATTTGCGCTCTGGAGGCCCATGGGAAGCGTTCCATATTCCTTAACCAAATGGCAAGGGAACTGCGCCCTCCCGGGCGCTCAACCGTTTTCTACCCGTTCAAACCCGCCCAAACCCGTTCAAACCCGGTTCAAACCTGATGGAAGCCGGTTCAGACCCGATTGGAGCCGGTTCAAGCCGGTGATTTTACCGTCAACGAGCACATCCGAGCCGGGTTGGTTCGGGCTGCCGTTTCTAAATTGTCAAAGAACCTTCCCGGTCGGGCCGGGCAAAATTCAATCCGCCCTGCGCGCCAATGCGCCAGGCTTCGCTGTGTTTAGGACTCCCTCCCAATCCCGCACTGCACCGACGCCGCCAATTAGAGCATACCCCGCCACCACCTGCAAATGAATTCTGAATATTTCTTTGCCACTCATTCCGGAATCTCACCCTCGCCATTTCCGAAGGGGAGAGGGACGGGGTGAGGGGCTTCGAATAATGAACCTATGCCCGGTTTTCTTTGAAGATCATGACCGAGATTGAGTCCCAGGTGGTTGAAGCTTGGCGACAGGCCGCGCAGGACTGAAAAATCTTGATGCAATTCCCCGGCAGTCATGCAAAATGAGCGTTATGGCAAAGCCGAGAGAAGAACGCCCAAAAACCTTTACGGATTTCGTAAAACTCATTGATGATTTCCAGGCCAAAGCGGAACACTCGCTTTGGTATCGTGGTTGTGGAAAGTCTGCATATCAATTGCAACCCTCGTTGTTTCGGCACAAACACAAGAAGAAGATTGCAGAATTAAGCTCACTTGAATTGCAATTGATGATCCGCTTTCGGCAGCGTAGTATTCCATTTCACGACCGCTCGCTTCTGGATGATTGGGACGCACTATTTTTTATGCAGCATTACGGCGTGCCGACTCGGCTACTTGATTGGACTGAAAATCCTTTGATGGCGCTCTACTTTGCTGTCATGTCAGCTCCTTTTAAGACAAAGAAGAATGGCGAACTGCAATTTGCGACCGACGCAGCTGTGTGGGTTTTGGATCCTATCGCTTGGAATCGCAAATCACTTCAGCACCAAAGTTTTGATGGCGGCGTTTTGACGCCAGGAGATGAGGCTCTGAAAGGTTACAAACCCGCGCCTTCTTATTCGGGAATGTTCAATCATCCTGTTGGTTTGTACGGAGCGCATAACAGCTCGCGAATCGTAGCTCAAAGGGGCGTATTCACAATTTTTGGCCAAAATACGGAACCGATGGAACTAGTATGCCAAAAGCACAAATTTCCCGTCGACTGCCTTGTTAAAATTATTCTACGACAAGGTGAATTGCTGACGATACGCAAATCTCTTTTGAAACACGGAGTCACGGAGTCCGTTGTGTTTCCAGACCTGGACGGACTGGCACGAGAAATCCGGCGCAATTTTGGCTTTGAGGCATAGATATGCATTTACCAAAAAATAAAAAATTCAAGGTCTCAGAACTTGATCGAAAAACATTAGGCTGGTGGCGGAGCCGCCGTTCCAAGATTGATATGGATCCGCCCTACCAACGTAGGGGACGCATTTGGTCCGACGCCGACAAGGCTTATTTGATTGATTCCATCATCAACGGTTTCGACGTGCCTAAAATTTACATGGCTGATTTCACCTGGGGAGACTCCAAACTAAACTTGCAGAAACTTCCTTACGCAATAATCGACGGTAAGCAACGGTTTGAAGCAATTTTCGACTTTTTTGACGGCAAAGTAGTTTTGAACGAAGATTTTGTTTATTTACCCAACCCGGAACTAAAGCTGGCAGGGTTAGGTTATCCAGATTTGCAGAAGAATTATCCGGACATTGCTGATGAGTTCGATACTTATAATTTGCTAGTGATGAGTGTTTTCGCTGAGGCCGAAGAATTCATCAACGAGCTTTTTGTCCGCCTCAATAGAAGCAAACCTCTGACTGGCGCTGAAATTCGTAACGCCATGGGTGGGCTAACGCCTTCAGTTATTCGCCAAATAGCAACACATGAATTTTTTCGGGAGTATGTCAAATTTCAGACGCTGCGGGGGCAGGATCTCAACGCTGCTGCAAAGGTTTTGTTGTTTGAGTACTACGGTAAACCTCACGATACAAAAAAACGCCACCTTGATGAATTTGTTCGCGAAACAAAGAGCAAACGTGGCGAACGTCTTGAAGTTGCAGGGCGACGCGTCGTGGATTTGTTGGACGAATTAACAGAAATATTCTTGCCATGCGACGGACTGTTGGCTTCCGCCGGAATAATTCCCGTCTATTATTGGTTTGTCCGTTCGGTGGATGAAGAAAACTACCAATTCATTCGAGAATTTCTAGTTAGTTTCGAGGCTGCCCGCCGGAAAAATAAGGAACGAATCACTGAAGATCCAAAGAACCAGCTAATAGATCAGGAGTTGACTCGTTTTGATGGACTAAATCGCAGTACAAACGATGAGGCAAGTCACACAGGGCGACTGAAAATACTCGAAGACCGTTTTGCAACATTTTTGATCGGGAACACACGGTACCGGCGGTAATCGCTTGAGGAAAGGTGCGAAAAAGGGCTCAACCCATAGTTCGCTTCATTTTCGCCTGAGAATCCCTGGCGACACCTCCAACTTCCGCCCCTGCCGCGCCAATGGCGAGTCGAGTATCCGGGTGCCAGCTTCCACGTCATCCACCGGGGAGACGGGCGCGAGGACTCTTCCTGAGCGCCGTGGACCGGCAGGATTTCCTGAAAACCTTCCGCACTCTGCGCCTCTGCGGGAGCCCGATTTGGGCAAATAGCCCACTACCGAAATTCCCGACTAATTTCCCGTTGGCATCGGAATGTCGATGCCCTGCTTCTGAACCTGGTCCCGAATGTACTGGAACCGCTCGTATTGCGACAGGGTGATCGGGCCGGTGTAAGACATGCTCTGAGGTTTGCGCGGCGGGTATTGGACGTAGGTTTTCATCAGGTCTTTGATTTCCGCGCTGATCGGGACCATGACCCAGGTCCGCTCGGTATAGTTGTTCATGAAGATGTCGTAGCGCTCCTGCGGGTCCTGCCAAAGATCAAAGACCTGGGGCACGGTGGCGACGTACTTGCTCTGGCCTTTCCAGCCCAGGTTGCTATCCACCGCCAGCCCGCCGGTCAGCGCGCCGTCGTCTCCGCGCAGGTTGAACACGGCTTTATAGTTGCCGGTCCGGACTGCGCCAGGGGTCAGTTCGTCTTCGGTAAAGTAGAACCACGTCTTGCGTTCGCTTTTGCCGGTGCCGAACAGCGCGGGGGACATGTCGTAGCTGTCGAAGATGATGGGCTTGCCTTCAAGGTCCTCCTTGGGCAGCGGCACGCCGGCAATCGAGGCGAAGGTAGCCATGAAATCGAGACCGCCAACGATGTCGTAGTTTCGCGCTCTGGCCTTGATCTTCCCGGGCCACCAGGCGATGGCCGGCACACGATTGCCGCCTTCGCGCACCGTGCCCTTGGTTCCGCGGAAAGGGGTGTATCCGGCATCGGGGTAAACATCCTGCCAGGCGCCATTGTCGGTGGTCCAAAAAACCAGGGTGTTCGTCTCGATGCCGAGTTGGCGAATCTTATCCAGAATGTGGCCGATGCGAGTGTCATTCTCGACCACCGAATCCGCGTACTTGGTCTTGGACGGCGACTTATGAATGAAATCGGGATGCGGCATGTTCGGCTGATGCACTTTCATGAAGTTGATGTGCGCAAAGAACGGCTTGTCGGGCGTTTTGGCGGCCTTGTCGATATACTCCAGCGCCGCTTGCTCGATGTAGCCGTCAAAGAACGGGATGCCGACGACGCCTTTGTCCGGAGTGTCCACGTATTGGCCGTTGATCTTGAATTCTTCCCGGGCGGGTTGACCGGCGTTGCCCGAGAGGGCGCCTTTGGTCACCTTTTGAAACATCGCGCGCACCTCCGGATCCATATCGGGGAACCAAGTGGGGTCCGCATAGGTGTAGGCGTTCAGGTGGTACAAGCCACAATAGCGCATCTCGTCGTAGCCGTGCGCGATGGGCAGCGCGTAGTCCGCCTCGCCGAGGTGCCATTTGCCGGTAAAGAAAGTGCCGTAGCCGGCCTTCTTGAGGACGGACGCGAGCGTCCACTCTGCTTTGGGCAGTCCGCCGCCTTGACCCTGGAGGGCGACCGTCGTCATCCCGCTGCGATTGGGGATGCGCCCGGTGACCATGGCGGCGCGGCCCGGGGTGCAGCTCGGCTGGGCGTAGAACGTGAAGAATGTGATGCCTTCGTCCGCCATCCGATCAAGATTAGGCGTGGGCATGCCACGGTTGGGGCCGCCGCCATAAACCCCTGCATCCCCGTAACCGAAGTCATCGGAAACAATCAGGACGATGTTGGGTTTCCTATTTTGCGCCTGGATCTGGGCAATGCCCAGCAGGCAGACCAGGACGGTGGCGAAGTTCCAGGGCAAACGGTGAAATGACTTTCGCATATTGCGCTCCTTGAAATTTGGATTTTGTTTGCGCCAGAGCATAGTCTTGTAGTTCTTGAATGGACGATGGGGTGTAACCCTGTGCAGCGGAGGAGAACCGGGAGTGCATGCATTTCGGATTGGGTCTCGTTGGTTTGGGAGGATTAGGGAAGCGTGGCGAGTAGGATGAAAGGCGTCGTCTTCGGGAACTTGAAACCAGCATAAATTGAGTGGACTGTTGAACTGGCCAAAGGGCCTGCTTGAGGAGTCTATTGTTTTATTATGCGTCCGTTCCAACCCGCCCCGGAAATCCAGCGATTATTGGACCAGGTCAACACGATGGGGAACGATCTGGATGCCATGACTAAAGAGAGCGTCCCGGCTCTGCGCTCGGTCCGGGAGCAGCAAGCCCGGAACAAGCTCTGGCCTGTTCCGGTCGAACGAGTCTCCGATCTCACGGTGCCCGGCAGAGCAAACCCGATCCCGGTCCGCCTTTATGTCCCTTGGGATAAGCAACTGGCCCGCGGGGGAATGTTGCCGCTGGTGATCTTCTTCCACGGCGGAGGCTGGACACTTGGCAGCCCGAGTATTTACGACCCGGTGACCCGGCAACTGGCCCGCCAAATCCCGGCCCTGGTGCTTTCGGTGGATTATCGCCTGGCACCGGAAAACCCATTCCCAGCTGCGGTGCAGGATGCGGATGCCGTGTTGGGGTGGGCCTCACGGCATGCCGAAGAAATTGGCGCCGATCCCACCCGCATTGTGGTGGCCGGTGACAGCGCCGGTGGGACCCTGGCCATTGCTTCGACCAGGCGAGCCCAAGCCAATGCCAATGATGGGCTGCGGGTGGCGATGCAGGTCTTGTTTTATCCGTCCACCGACATCGGTTCAACCGATTACGAGTCATATCGGCAATATGGAAAGGAGCACCTGCTCACGCGAAGCGCCGTGGAGCGGTTTCGAGAGTTCTACCTCCCGAGGGTTTCAGATCGGGTGCTTCCCGACGCATCGCCATTGCGGGCAAAGGATCTGCACGGCACGCCGCCGACACTCCTCATCGCAGCAGGCTGCGATCCGCTGCGGGATGAAGGGCAGGCTTATGCCCGCAAGCTCCGCGACTCTGGAGTCAGGGTGATTTACCGACTGGAACCCGATTTGATCCATGCATTTCTGAATTTCTACAACCTTGAGCCTGACTGTTCGCCTTATGCCGAAGGCGTTCTCGGCTATGCCGCTGGAGTGATTCGCCAGGAACTGCGGGTGCAATAGTTCACCAGGAATGATCCTGGAACTAAACTATGGATTGACCCCTTTTCCGGGACTTCGTTCCAACGCCTCACGATCCCATTTTCCGAGCGTCGCTCCGGCTTCATAGGTGGTTTGCAGAAACTCGAGCAGATCCTCCTTGGGCGATTCCGATGTGCGGACGTCATCGTACATCAGCACGAACTCGTGCAATTGCGGATGGTAGAACGCCTTTTCCGGGCGGACGGGATGGTCACGAAATCCGGGCGGTTCGGGAACGGTATAGGAATAGAACGCCGCGCCTTTGATCTCGCCGCCGCCCGGCCAGAAGCCTGCGCTGCTCACTTCATGTGAGTACGCCTCCCGGGTGATGCGATCGGCTCCCGGGCGCTCTGGCGCGCGGCGGCCGGAGAAACGAGACACCGCCAGATCGAAGCTCCCCCAGAAAAAGTGCACTGGACTGTCCTTGCCAATGAAGCGCGCGCGAAACTCCTTCAAAGTAGTGTCTGCCGTCAATAGAATCCGCCAAAACCGCTGGACGTAATCAGCGTCATACCGGGCATGAATCTCATCGTGGTCGAAGCGAACGGGATTCGGGACTTCGACGGGCATCGGCCATATCTTCACTTCAATTCCAACCGAGTGCAGGATGCCCATGAACTCATGATAAAACCCGGCAACTGAACGGTCGCCCAGATGGATGCTGGCGATTTCACCCCAACTGGTCTTAATGTCCAACCGGTGATCGATGAAGTCGAATTGCACCTCGAAAGCACCAGTGCCGTAGGGGATGGCGGAAGTGGTCAACCCACACGCGGTGACGTAGAACGGCACCTCCCACCAATGATTGATGAGCGGGGTGAGTTCCAGACGGACTTTGCCGACAATTTGAGTCCACATGTGGAGTGTGGCGTAAGTGTCCTTCCATTCAGCCAGCGGCAGCGCCGGCCAGGCCTGTTCCACGGCCGAAATTGTTTCACTTATCATGGTATCTCCCTGTCGAGGTCATGCCTTCGGACACCGCCGGCTGAAGAAAGGAACCCAAATGCAATTCACCCGGCCGTGGAGCGTCCCGACCCTGACGTTACCTAAAACTCCGCTCAACAAGAGCCTTCGTCAATTCGTTCGGGCTCATTTCCTTAAAATTTGCTGCTGGCTGTGGTGCTCAGTGCCGGAATGCCGGCTGCACGTTGACGAAACGATGATTTGACGGGATGTTGGCAACGTTCTGGCAGGTGAACCCGTTTCATGATTGAGCTTCAAGGCGTCAGCAAACAATTTGGCGCGCTCGTCGCGCTGAACCCGATCGATTTGGTTTTCGAAGCGAGGAAGACATCCGTGTTGATTGGGCCGAGCGGTTGCGGCAAGTCCACGATCTTAAGGCTGATCGTCGGGTTGCTGGAACCGAGCACGGGCCGCCTTCGATTTGATGGGACAATCATTTCTCCGGAAACGATCCTCCAATTGCGGCGTCGGATGGGTTACGTGATCCAGGAGGGAGGGTTGTTTCCGCATTTGACCGCGCGACAAAACATCCTGCTGCTGCCGACGCATTTGGGCCGGCCGCGGGAGGAGATGCAGGCCCGACTCGTTGAACTGTCCGAGTTGGCGCGCTTGCCGCGGGATTCCCTCTCGCGTTATCCGGTGGAACTTTCCGGGGGACAACGACAGCGGGTGAGTTTGATCCGCGCGCTCATGCTGAAACCGGATGTGCTCCTGCTGGATGAACCTCTGGCGGCGCTTGATCCGATGGTTCGGGCGAGCTTGCAGACCGAACTGAAGGCGGTTTTCCAGCATCTAAACCAAACCGTTGTGCTCGTCACTCATAGCATGGCGGAAGCCGCGTATCTGGGAGACAGAATCGTGCTGCTCAGGGAGGGCGGCATCGTGCAAGCCGGCACGTTTGGGGATCTGCGGGACCGTCCTGCGGACGGCTTTGTGTCGGAGTTCATCAATGCCCAACGGAGGCTGGTCGTTTCATGAAGCTGCGGCTGACGATTCTAATTCTGGGCGCGGTGCTTTTGGACATGCCTGCGGCGGGCGTGTTGCAGCCGGTGGTGATTGGATCAAAGAAGTTCACCGAGTCGTATGTGTTGGGAGAGATTGCGAAACGTGTTTTGGAGGAAGCCGGGCTGCCCGCCGAACACCGTCAAGGCATGGGCGGCACCATCATTCTCTGGGAAGCGCTCACGCAAGGCGCCATTACGAGTTACCCCGATTACACCGGCACCATCAGCGAGGAAATTTTGAAGACCCGCGGGCCAATGAGCCAGGAGGAAATGAGCAAGGAATTATCCCGGCGCGGAATTGGCATGACCGGCGATCTGGGCTTCAACAACACCTACGCGCTGGTCATGCGACGGGAGCGGGCGCGCCGATTGGACATTGCCACAATCAGTGACTTGAGAAAGCACCCCGAGTTGGTGGTGGGAGTGACGCACGAATTCCTGCGGCGAAACGATGGCTGGCAGCCGTTGGTTGACCGCTATGGTTTGAAGATGCGGGATGTCCGGGGAATTGACCATGCGTTGGGGTACGTCGCGCTGGCCAACGGCACCATTGACTTGAAGGATGCCTATTCCACGGATGCAAAAATCGCCGAGAACAACCTGGTGGTGTTAAAGGATGATCTTGGCTTTTTCCCGCAATACCGCGCGGTCTTTCTGTATCGATTGGATGCGGACCGGCGGGTGCCGGCAGCTCTGCGCCGGATGGAAGGCACCTTGAGTGACGCGCGCATGACTCAATTGAACGCGGTGGCGGAACAGACCAAGGATTATTCCCAGGCCGCTTCGCTGTATTTCCGGGATGCGGCGCGGGGGAAACCCGCTTCGCTCGCCTCCAATATCACACGTTGGACCGCGCGCCATTTGTTGTTGGTGGGCCTGTCGTTGTTTTTCTCCATACTTATTGGAATTCCGCTGGGAATTTGGGCCAGCCGTCCGGGCTTGGTGAGCCAGCTTATTCTGGGAACGACCGGGCTCGTGCAAACCATTCCTTCACTGGCGCTGTTGGCGCTCCTGGTTTCGATTCCCGTTCTGGGCATCAGTCCGGTCACGGCCATCATCGCGCTGGTGCTGTATGGACTGCTCCCAATTGTGCGAAATACGGCGACGGGGATACAGGATATTGCCGTGCCGTTGCGCGAGTCGGCGGCGGCGCTTGGGCTGGAACCGCGTGCGCAATGGATCAGGATTTTTCTTCCCATGGCATCGCGCTCCATCCTCGCCGGGATCAAGACCAGCGCGGTCATCAGCGTGGGCACGGCCACCCTGGCGGCATTGATTGGCGCGGGCGGGCTGGGCGAGCCGATTCTCAGCGGATTGAATCTCAACGACCCTGCCACGATCCTGCAAGGGGCGATTCCGGCGGCGGTGCTGGCATTCTTCGTGCAGATGTCCTTTGATTTTCTCGATCGGCTGCTGATTCCAAAGGGCCTGCGGATCGGGGCCAACCGGGGTTGACGAGGATTCGCTGCCAGTCGAAGCACTTTCTGATTGCTCACAGAAACTCCCGGTGCTATGCAGGCGTCTCTAAAGTCCATGACTGGCAAATTGCATCTCCTACTCAAGCCACTGCTTTTCATCTGCCTGTTCATTCGCTGGGCTTCGTTGGGGGCTCAGGCGGCCGAAACGGAGTTGCATTACTTCCGCTCTGACCATGGACTCGCGCCCACCAACAATGCTCTGCCATCCGAGTTCGACACGCCGGGATCATTGCGCTGGCGGGTCCCCATGGATCCGGGACATTCCACACCGATCGTCGGCGGAGGCAGGATTTATCTCACGGCCTATCAAGCGGCCTCACGCGAATTGGCGGTCCTGGCCGTTGACGCAAAAACCGGCCAAACCTTGTGGCGGAACGGGATTACGGTGCCGCAGGTCGAGCACACGCATCAGATCGGCAGTCCCGCCACCGCAACCCCCGTGTGCGACGGGCAGCGAGTCTATGTTTTCTTTGGCAGTTACGGCCTGCTCGCTTTCGACCTGGAGGGGAAAAAGATTTGGGAAGTCAGAATGGGCCCGTTCCAGGACGAATACGGCGCGGGCAGTTCGCCGATACTTCTGGATGGGAAGGTGATCCTCAACCAGGACCATGATGTGGACAGCTTCCTGATGGCAGTCGATGCGGCCAATGGCAAGCTTTTATGGAAGACTGCCCGACCGGATGCCGTGCGAAGTTACTCAACCCCGGTCGTCTGGTCGCAAAACGGCCGTCGGCAATTGTTGGTCGCCGGCGCTTTGGAATTGGCTGGTTACGATCCAGCCGACGGCAAAAAAATCTGGTGGGCCAATGGCCTCGCGAGGATTGTCATTCCCACGCCGGTGCCGTTGGGCGACACGGTTTACATGGCATCCTGGGCGCCGGGCGGAGATTCCGCCAAGCGGATCGCGCTGGATTCATGGCCCAAGGCGCTGTCCAAATGGGATACCAACCACGATGGAAAACTGTCCCGCGCCGAGATACAGGATGCCGAGGTGCTGGACCGTTTCTACCGGATGGACCTGAACCAGGATGGCGTGCTTGACCAGCAGGAGTGGGAGCGCCACGCCGAAGTTTTTCGGCGGGCTGAGAATTCACTGCTGGCCATTAAGCCATCCGGAACCGGCCCACTGGCCCAGAGCGCGGTGATTTGGAAACACCAGCGCGGCGTGCCGTATGTGGCCACCCCGGTGATCGACGGTGGCATCTTGTACATGGTCAAGGAAGGCGGCATCGTGACCAAGTTGGACGTGGCCACCGGGAATTTGCTGCAGGAAGAGCGCGTGCCGGGCTTTGGAAATTATTTTGCCTCGCCGGTGGCTGGCGACGGCAAGGTTTATTTCGCCAGTGAAGCCGGCACGGTCAGCGTGGTCGCGAGCCAGCCGGAATGGAAAGTGATTTCGTCGCACGCCTTTCACGAAAAAATATACGCCACGCCGGCATTTGGGCCAGGCTGCCTCTACGTTCGCACCGAACAGGCGCTTTATTGCCTTCAAGCCTTCCCTTAGATTAAGCGTCACCCATGACCAATGAAGTTTCCACCCCTGCCAGACGGAAGCAGCTTCTGGAGCATCTCTTTCCGGGCGGCGTGCCGTCGTTGTGGTGCCCGGCGTTGACGCATTATGACGCGCATGGCGCGATTGATGGCCCGAGGATTGCAGCGCACCTGGAGCACATTTCGCTACACGTCAAAGGGTTCTTGATTCCCGGTTCCACGGGGGACGGCTGGGAATTGACCGAACAGGAAACCGGGCAGTTGCTGGAAATCGCAATAGACCAGGCGCAGAGATTGAATTTGCATCTCTTGATTGGCGCGCTGAAGCACGATACGCGAGAAGCCCTGCGCATGATCCGGGAGACGGTGGACCGGATTAAAGTGCGCACTAATGAAAGTGACGTGCGGCTGGCGTTGGCAAAAGCGCGCGTCTGCGGCTTCACCGTTTGTCCGCCACGGGGCGCGGAGTTGAGCCAGGAGGAAATTCGCGCGGCCCTGGAATCGATTCTGGAAACAGGCCTGCCTACCGCCATTTACCAGCTTCCTCAGATCACGCAAAACGAGATCAGCGCGGAGCTGGCGTCCGATCTGGCGGCGCGCTTTGAGAATTTTATTCTGCTCAAGGACACCAGCGGCGTGGATCGCGTGGTGTCCTCCGGCAAGGATTTGAGTGGCATCTTCGCCGTGCGTGGCGCGGAGGGAGATTACGCGCGCTGGTTAAAGGCCGCAGGTGGAGTCTATGACGGCTTTCTTTTGAGCACGGCCAACTGTTTTGCACGGGAATTGAATCAACTCATCCAGGATGTTTCCAATGGCCGATTGGACGCGGCCCGCCAGATGTCAGAGCGGGTGACGTCCACGGTCAATGAAGCGTTTCAAGCAGTCGTCCACCTGCCCACGGGCAATCCCTTCGCCAACGCCAACAAAGCCATCGATCATTGCCTGGCATACGGCGCGAAGGCGCCTGGTGCGCCGCCGCCGCGGTTGCACGGCGGAATTCCCTTGCCGGCCGACGTGATCCGAACCACGGCCGAAATCCTGTCGCGCTACGGATTCATGCCAGCGAAAGGGTATCTCGGATGACAGGAACCAAGTCCGGCACGCAGAACTCCAGCTCTGCGTTCCTGTTGTCCGCCGTTTGACGCCACCCAGCGAGGCGGCTACTCTCATTCCGATGGCCCAGAAAAAATTTGAGGACGTTGCGATTCGTCTGCACCCTTCGGACAACGTGGCCGTACTGAAGGCCCCGATGAAGGTGGGAGACGAATTGCTCGACGGCCAAACGCAATTCTACATCACCGAGAACATCGGTCCTGGGCACAAAATCGCCATGGCGGAAATTGCGGACGGCGCGCCGGTGCGGAAATATGGCCAGGTCATTGGTTTTGCCAGCGCGTGTATTGCACCAGGCCGGCACATCCACACGCACAACCTCGGGATGCGGGATTTTGGACGCGATTACGCGTTCTGCACCGATGCCCGACCTGTCGATTATCACCCGGCTGACGCGATGCGAACGTTCCAAGGCTATGCCCGTCCGGGCGGTCGCGTGGGCACGCGCAATTATGTCGCGGTCATTTCCAGCGTGAATTGCTCGGCGTCGGTTTCGCATTACGTGCGGGATAGGTTTCGCACGGACGATTTCAAACGAAATTTTCCGAATGTGGACGGCGTAATTGCTTTCACACACAAAGGCGGCTGCGCCATTGATCCCGGCGAACCGCAGGCAGTTTTGCAACGCGTGCTCGCGGGCATCGCGCGGCATCCGAACATTTCCGGCTACCTCATGATTGGCCTCGGTTGCGAAACCAACCAGATCGATGCGATTCGCCGCTCTCACAAATTGGATCAAACACACCCCGGCGAAGTTCCACCGGCCTTCCTGAACATCCAAGGCGCGGGCGGCGTGCGCAAGACCGTGGAAGCGGGCGTCGCGGCAACCACCAAATTGCTTCAGGCAGCGAACGAACTTCGGCGGACGCCCCAACCCGTGAGCAGGTTGATCCTGGCCGAGAACTGCGGCGGCTCGGATGGCAACAGCGGCATTACCGCCAATCCAGCGCTGGGCATCGCGTCGGATGAACTGGTGCGCTACGGCGGAACTTCGGTGCTGGCGGAAACGCCCGAGATTTACGGCGCGGAGCACCTGTTGACCCGGCGCGCGGCATCGCGCGAAGCAGGCGAGAAATTGGTCCAATTAGTCCGCTGGTGGGAGGACCATGCGCGCCGGCATGGTTGTTCGATCAACAACAATCCTTCATTTGGCAACAAGGAAGGCGGGTTGACGAATATTTATGAGAAGAGCCTGGGCGCGGTGGCGAAGGGCGGCCAATCGCCGCTGGCGGCGGTTTACAATTATGCCGAGCCGATCCTCGGGCCCGGCTTTTGTTTCATGGATACGCCCGGTTACGATCCCGTGAGCATGACAGGGTTGGTTGCGGGCGGATGCAACGTGGCTGTTTTTACCACTGGTCGCGGGAGCGTTTATGGTTGCAAACCCACGCCGTGCATCAAGGTCGCGACCAACACAACGCTGTATCGCTGGATGGAGGAGGACATGGACCTCAACGCCGGCACGATCCTGGACGGGACCGAAACGGTGGCGCAGGTGGGAGCGCGCATTTTCGAAAAAATCATCGCCGTTGCCAACGGGGAGAGGACCAAGAGCGAACTGGCGGGTTTGGGGGACGAGGAGTTTGCACCGTGGCAACTGGGACCGACGTTCTGAACCCATTTGGGCCGGACGAACTTTCAGGCCGCGGTTTCTCGATAAGGATCACCCTGGCCGATTTCGACGTAGTTTTTAAGGCTGTGCTTAAGGAAGTGATCCCAGCCACGTTCGCAAATCTCATAACAATCGAGTCCCGGCATCAAACCGACGTGTTCGAAGTCCAACAGAGTGCTTGCGAGTGTGGGGGCAAAGAGTCGGAACACAAGCAGCGTGTTTATCCACTCGTCGGGGTGGGTTAACTCGCCTGGCGCGTGATGATACTGGTGAACACAGCGCCATCGCACTTCGCTGCCTGGAACCAGACGCTCAATTCGCATGATGTTGCAGGTCCGGCCGAAGTGAAAGGTGGACTCTGCCCCCAAATCGGTTGCCACTTCGCAAGTCGCCGTCCACCATCCCTGCAAGCCTTGTGGTGTGGTGAGGGCTTCGTAAACTTTTCTGGCAGGACTACTGATCGCGACGGTACACTGATAGCTTCTCATATCGTGCGCGTTGGAGGATTGAAGCATCGGTTTTGTTCCAAAATTCGTTCGGTAGCTGCTAATATCTTTGCAGTAGGGGTCGGTTCCGGGCAAAGTCTGGGTTAACGGGAACAGGAAGAGATTAGGATTACGATTACGATTAAGACAAAAACCCCGGGTTCGAGGTCGCGAAGGCCTGGATGAAGACGCTGCACGCTTATTTGACGCGCCAGGTGCTGGCAACGCTGGTGATGACCGTAACGGTTTTCACTTTCGTGCTGCTATTAGGCAATGTGCTCAAGGAAATTCTCGTGTTGTTAATCAATCGGCAGGCAACGCTTTGGATGGTGATGAAAGCGCTGGGATTGCTCATTCCCTGGGTAATGGCGTTTGCGCTGCCGATGGGCATGCTGACCGCTGCCCTGCTGATTTTCGGGCGCTTCAGCGCGGACCAGGAGTTGACGGCCGTGCGTTCGAGCGGGATCAGCCTTCTGGCGCTGATCAGTCCAATTTTGGGGTTAAGCCTGCTGCTTTGCGGCGTGAGCGCGCTGGTGAATATGGAAATCGCTCCCCGCTGCCGCGTGGCCTACAAGGGCATCATCGATGAGATGCGGTTGAAAATGGCCGGGGTCATGCTTCCGGAAGGCCGGTGGATCAGGGACGTTCCTCATTACATGATTTACGTGGGCCGGAACGATCACAACAATCTGCGTGATCTGTGCATCTACGGGCTGGACGACGGCCAGAACCTTAAATCGGTTGTCCTTGCCGCGCGTGGAATCCTGGATATCACGAATGACCCACCGATGCTCAGGATGGAGGATGTGCGGCAATCAGAAATTGAAACCAACGGCACCGTTCGGACCGGTTACGCCGGCGCTTTGGACCAACCGCTGGATCTTAAACGTGCGAGTTCGGGGAAATCGCCGCCCGGGTTGTTGGAAATGACCTTCCCGGAATTACAGGCGCAGTTGAGGGATTTGGAGCGTGACGTCAGCCTGCCTGCCCCGCGCGGGTTGAACAATGAGGCGCTACGGGCTCTGCAAAAGCAGCTCGCGCAACAAAAAAAAGATCGGATCATGCCGGTGATTGTCCAGATGCACCGACAGGTGGCCTTTTCCTTCGCCTGTTTCGGGTTCACGTTGGTGGGCATTCCGCTGGGGATCCGGGCGCACCGCCGTGAAACCAATGTGGGCGTGGCCATGGCGCTGGGACTGGTCCTTATTTATTATTGTTTTCTCCTGCTCGGACAAGCGCTCCAGTCTCGTCCTGAGTTGGCGCCGCACCTCATCCTTTGGCTCCCGAATTTTATTTTTCAGTCAGCCGGTGCGGTGATGTTATGGCGGGCGAACCGGGGAATCTAAAAGGCGGAATTATACGAAACGCCAAAGGCGGATTCGCGGGACGCGTGCAGAGGACTATCCGCCCCACCGTCTGCCGGTAGGGAGCGCACTCCTGTGCGCGCCGCACATTTACCCAATGCAGATTATTTGTGACGCTGATCATAATTCTCCGGGAGAGACTCGAGCCGGGGTCTAATCAACCGCGTCCAAAGGGCATATCCCGCCTGGCTCATGTGCAACCCATCCTCCACGAACAATTCCGGTCGCGGCTTGCCATCCGGGCCCAGCATGGCAGGATAGACGTCGATGAAACCCAGACGGGGATCTTTGAGAGCTGCGATTTTTTGATTCGCGTCGATTTGCTGGTCCTTTAGCTTCCAACGCATCAGGCTGGGTTTGATGGAGATGAACAAGATGCGCGTCTCCGGGAGCCGGGCGTGGATTTTTTCGACAAATGCCTGATAATCCGCGAAAACTTGGTCTGCGGTTTTGCCGGCGGCAATGTCATTGTCCCCGGCGTACATCACAATCACCTTGGGCGCGTAAGGCAGGATGATGCGGTCGGCGAACTTGGTCGAGTCAGCGATCTGCGAGCCGCCGAAACCGCGGTTAATGACCTTCATTCCGGCGAAGTCCCGGGCCAGGGTCGTCCATTTGCGAATGCTGGAACTGCCGGCAAACAGGATGGCTCCCTTCGGTGGTGGATTGGTGCGGTCCGAGGCTTCAAAAGCCTGGATCTCCTTTTCGAACGGACTTTGGACAGGAGGAGTTTGCGCCAACCCGTGGCTCCAGCACAGCCCCAGTAAAAGCAAGAGCAGAGTGCCGCACCGCGTGAACCGGCCTGGCAAGAAAAGGTGATTTGGCATGCCATATTATATGCGGGACTGCAGGTGAGTTAAAGCTGGAATCATCAGTTATTTGTAAAGTCCCGGTGACTGAAGGCGGATCCCTGCGTTCCACGCTTCACAGATCGGGTTTGGACGGGTATTTTGCCCCAAGTTTTGCGCCTTCTGTGCTTTCTCGCGCCAATCATCTTTTCCGATTAGTGTTCGTTTGCATCCATTCGGGGTTAAATCCAAGTCTGTGTTCATCCCTGTCCATCCGTAGTTAAATTCCCCAGCCAAATTTTCTCGCTTTCTGATTGACCATCGGGGGGTGTTTATGCGGTGATGATAAACCGTTGCCCCCGGGCAACAAATCAGAAATCAGAATGGCAAAAGTTTCGGCGAGAAACGGCAACGGCTCGCGTTCGCCCGCGACAACGAAGTACGATGCGCATCATACGGTCCTCTCGAAGACCTATGGCGCGCAGGCGGACCTTCGCCGGGAGTTGGCTGATTCGCGAGTCGCGGTCGCGCAACGAACCGAGCTTTTGGCCCAATTGGCCACCTGCGCCGATTCACAGCGCGCCTGGCTGTTGATGGAGGATTACTTCGAACGCCTCTCGCTCTCGCGCAAGGATTTTGCGGGCGAGGACTGGTGGCCGCGCTTGCTGGCGGCTGAGGGCAAGGTGCGGCTCGAGCAACTGGCGTTTCTGTTTCTGCGCGCGCACCGCCCACTGCCGACTGAGTTGATTGCGCACGCCAATCTGGATCATTTCGCGGAGGTGGAGGAAGCGGAACAGGACCGGCAATTCGTGCAGCAACTCGAGCAATGGCTCTTCCCGCCTGCCCCGGCGCACTTGGATTCGCCGCGCGCCGCCTTGCGCGTGCTCTGCCGCATCCAGCCGGAAACCGAACGCCCCGGACGGCATCGCCTGGGGATTCAATTTCATCTGTTCCGTTCCCGCACCGGCGAGAAGCACAAGACCTTGGGCGAAATCCTGGAATTGACGACGCGCGCGGCGCACGAGCAGGAATTATTTCAGCCGGCGGATTGGGAATTCATTCAATGGCTGGCCGAAACGCGCGCGGGGCGGCCGGATGGCGAGGAAATGCTGATCCTGTCCGAATTGGAGTTGCTGCAATGGCTCGCGCGTTGGGGGCAAGGCACGCGGCTTGAACTGGCCACCGGCCCGGGCGCGCTCCGATTTCAAGGGCAGGTTGCGGAACTAATGCCGCATTTGGAAAATGGCGATGCCGAACTTTCTTTCACGCAGCGACTCTCGCTGCCGGACGGTGAAACCCACCCGCTAACCAGCGTCAAGTTTTTCTCCAGCCGTCCCCCGCTGGCGCTCATCGGAACGACCTTTTACCTCCTGCGGAATGCCCCGCCGGCGGCCCTGCTGGAACATTGGGCCCAAAAACCGGCCATCCCGGTGCGCAAACTGAGCCATCGGCTGCTCAAACAACTCCGTAAAACACGGTCAGTCCCGGGCATGGATTGGGAGCAGTTGTGCGTGGCGCATCCGGCGGTGCCGCAATTCGTATTCGAACTGCTGGACGAGACCGTGCGGCTCCGGTTGCTGGCGCGGAGCGAGCGCGACCACAGTGTTTGGATTTGGAACGGGCACGAATGGCAGCCGAACGACTCGCGCGAGCGCGCGTCGGAAAAGCCGGAGATCCTGGACGACCAGCGGCTCGAACCGGTGACGCAATGGCTGCGGCAATTGGATTGGTTCACGCCCGAGCCCGGCCTTTGGGTGGGGGACGCGAATGAGAATTTCCTGCGGACGCTCGCGGCGGCCTGGCCTGAGCGGCCCAACGGCGCGGAGTACCTGGGCAACGGGTCCTTTCACCGGCTTTTCCTCGCGCCGCGACAATTGCGCCCGCGCATCGTCGTGAAGGGCAGCGGCATCGATTGGCTGGCCGTGTCGGCGGAATGGGAGCAAGAAGGGCTTAAGCTCACCGCGGCCGACCTCGAACGTTTGCAGACGGCGACGGGCCGCTTTGTGAAACTGCCCGATTCCGGTTGGATTGAACTGGATACCCACGCCGTTCAATCCGCGCATGAAACCATGGCGGATTTGGGCGTGGAAGGTTTAATTCCGGTGCCGCACCGCATTGGCATCGAGCAGGCGGCGCATTTGGACGACGAGGCGCTGAAAGGCTTTGGGGACAGTCCTCAAGCGCGGATGCTGAAGGAACGGCTGAAGGATTTTAAAGGCGTGCCTTCGACGGAACTGCCCGCCTCGGTGAAGGCTGAAATGCGGCCTTATCAAAAGCAAGGCTTCGATTTCCTGTGCCACCTGACGCAACTCAAGCTGGGCGGAATCCTCGCCGACGACATGGGCCTGGGCAAAACACTGCAAACGCTGGCCTGGCTGGCGTGGTTGCGCGAGCAAACGAAAAATCCCAAACCGTCGCTGGTCATTTGTCCAGCCTCCGTGCTGCACAATTGGCGGCGCGAAGCCGGGCGGTTCACGCCGCATCTGAAGGTGCTCGTGCTGGAAAGCGGCGCGGCGCGGCACAATCTTCGCAAGCAAATCCCCCAACACGATTTGATCGTGACGAATTACGCGCTATTGCGGCGCGATCTCGAGGCCCTGCAAAAATTCGCCTTTGGCGCGGTGATTCTCGATGAGGCGCAATTCATCAAGAACCCCTCAGCGCAGATCACGCAGTCCGTCAAGCAACTCCGCGGCGACCATTTGCTCGCGCTCACCGGCACGCCGCTGGAGAATCGTTTGCTGGATTTGTGGAGCATCGTGGATTTCATCCAGCCGGGCTACCTTGGCAATCAGGAGCACTTCACGCAAACCTACGAGCCGCGCGGCGAGGACGCGGCGAGCGCCCAGCGGATCGCGCGCCGACGCTTGTCGGCCAAGCTGCGCCCCTTGATGCTCCGCCGGCTCAAGCAGCGTGTTGCCAAGGACCTGCCTGACCGCATCGAAGAACGCCGCGACTGCCAACTCGGTGACGATCAACGGAAGCTTTACCTCGCCGAACTTCGCCGCAGTCGCGAGCAAGTTTTCCAAACCGTGGCTGAAAGAGGCCTGGGCCAAAGCAAGATTCACGTGCTCGCCGCGCTGACACGGTTGCGCCAGATTTGCTGCCATCCGCAACTCGTCGGCAGTGACGCGCCTTCAGGCAAGACGGAAACGCTCTTTGAATTGCTGGACCCGCTATTATCGGAAGGGCAAAAGGTGCTGGTCTTCAGCCAGTTTGTTCAGGTCCTCAAGCTCCTCGAACACGAATGCACACAGCGCCAGATCAAGACGCACTTGCTCACCGGTCAGACGCGGCAGCGCCAGGAAGTGGTCACGGCCTTTCAGAACGATCCGGCTGCGGCGGTTTTCCTGCTCAGCTTGCGCGCAGCCGGCACGGGCTTGAATTTGACCAATGCCAGTTACGTGGTCCTCTACGATCCTTGGTGGAACCCGGCCGTCGAAGCCCAGGCCATCGACCGCTCCCATCGCATCGGCCAGGTCAACACGGTCAACGCCTACCGCCTCATCGCTCCGGGCACCGTCGAAGAAAAGATTTGGGAACTGCAACAAAGCAAAGCCCAAACCATCGCCGACGTTCTCGGCGAGGAAGGCTTCGCGCGGAGCTTGTCGAAGACGGATTTGGAATATCTGTTCGCGGAAGATTGAGGCGAGCCGCCGTTCTTGTCCCGGAGGGACATTCGAAAATAACCCAGCGATTAATCGTTGGGGGGATTGGCTGGGAAGAGATTTCCGAAAGCATCGAGGTTAGACCACCACCACCGGATTCTGTAGCGACCCGATTCCATCAATCCGAATTGTCACAGTATCACCAGCCTGTAACGAGAATTGGTCCGGTGGAACGATGCCGGTACCGGTCAGCAGAACAGCGCCGTGAGGAAACACCTGGCTGCGAAAAAGAAACCCCGCCAATTCAGTGAAGCTCCGCTTGAGTTGACCGGCGGAAGTTGCGCCGCTGAACACGGCCGAACCGCCGCGCGCAATCTCGATCGTTATGTTCCATGCGCGCGCTTCCTCTTCGGTGGCGGCAAGAGTGATCCAGGGGCAAAGGGCGCAGGAACGTTCATAAACTTTGGCCTGTGGCAGGTACAGCAGATTTTCACCTTCGATATCGCGCGAACTCATGTCGTTGCCGATCGTGTAACCAACGACTTTGCCGCGTGAATTCAGCACTAAAGCGAGTTCAGGTTCCGGCACGCTCCATCGTGCATCGCGCCGGATGCCGACTGGTTCACCAGTGGGAACGACCTTTTCCGCGAGAGATTTGAAGAATAGTTCCGGACGTTCCGCCGCGTAAACCCGGTCATATGCCGTGGCGCTAAAATCCGATTCCTCCATCCGGGCTTTTTTGCTGCGCAAGTAAGTCACGCCGGCGGCCCAAACTTCCTGCCGCTCCACCGGCGCGAGGAGCTTGATCTCGGACGAGGCAATGCGCGGCAAGCTGCTCGCGGAAAGTTGAGTGAGCTGTTTGGCGGGATTGTCGCTTTCGAGCAACGGCAGCATTTGATTGATCCCGGCGAGTGTCAAGTCGAGCAGGCAATCGTTGCTGACGAATCCGATCTTAATTTCTCCATCCCTGGTTTGGAAGCGGCACAGTTTCATTTCGAATACTCGGTAGCGAGGGGAGCGGCGGCGACAGGGGAGGGGAGCCGTTGAGCTTTTGGCAGCAGGAACGCGAGCCCGGCGGCCAGCAGCATGCCCGCGCCGAGCGCGCCAAAAGGCAGGGCAACGCTTCCCGACCCCTGTTTCAACCAGCCAACAATATAGGGACCAACCGCGCCGCCGACGTTACCGAAAGCGTTAACGATCCCGACCACGAGCGCCATTACGTTCCGCGGCATCGTCTCGCTGGGGATCGACCAAAACGGGGCCATGGCTGCAAACGGCCCCGGTATCGCCAGGCACATAAACGCGTACGAAACCCAGAAGTGGTTCTTCATCAGCACGCTCAGAATGAGGCTGATGCCGCTCAAGCCATAGACCACGGCCACGTGCGCGCGCCGCTCATGCGTTCTGTCCGAATGCCATGAGTTAATGACCATGAGCACCGCCGTGACTGCGTAAGGAATGGCAAACAGAAATCCATACTGCAAATCGCTAAATCCCTGCCCCTTCAAACCGCTCGTAAAAAACGTCATGCAACCGTACGCCTGGCAATTATGCAAAAAGTAAATGGCCACCATCACGAAGACCGCAGGTTCGTAAAGTCGTTTCCACGACGAGCCCTCGGACGGCTGCACTTCAGCCGCTTCCTGCCGCAATTTGTTTTCGAGAAAATCCCGTTCCTCGGCCGAAATCCAACTGGCCTCGCGCGGATGGTCGCGGATGAAAAACCACCAGATGGGCAGCCACAGGAAGGGCAGCATGCCTTCCGCCACCATCATTTTTCGCCATCCATAATCTTGCAGTAACCAGCCGTTGATCGGCGCCGTCGTCATGACCGCAAGCGGTTGGCAGAGGTTCCAATAAGCGTTCGCCCGCGCGCGTTCCGAGCGCGGAAACCAACTTGCCAGCAGAACCGTTGTGGCCGGAAACACGCCGCTCTCCGCCATCCCGAGCAGAAACCGCATGGCCTTGAACTGCGTGTACGTCTGGGCCAATCCGCAACCGATCGCGCACGCTCCCCACGACAATAGAAAAACGCTGATGACCTTTCGGGCGCTCCAGCGCGCCGCCCAATGGCCTCCGGGAATTTGCAGCAGGATGTAGCCATAAAAGAAAATTCCGGCCGCCACTCCCTTCATCTTGTCGTCCATGAGCAGGTCTTTCATCATGGTCGAAATCCTGGGTTCCAGCGCCAGGGAAATGTTGGTGCGGTCCACGTACGAAATCGTGTACATGATGAGCGCCACCGGGATGATGCGCAACCAACGTTGTTCTCTCATATGCTCAGGCGTGCGCAGTATTCTTAACCAGCCCCGGCGGAGGCGTCGATAGCAATTCCGCCGATTGGTTCCGATTGGGCGCATCCACGCACTGTTCTTAATTCCAGAGTTGGTTCCAGTGATGGTTGCGGCGGGCTTCGTCCAAGGCGAGCAGATGGCGAAGTCCCTTGGGCGTCCAAAACTGACCCGGACGC
>Ga0070741_10002246_pt1 | contig 53120 bp, 47 predicted proteins | sample Coa_R1_4_FD_66440 | JGI IMG/M metagenome (GOLD analysis project Ga0070741, IMG submission 66440) | Surface soil microbial communities from Centralia Pennsylvania, which are recovering from an underground coalmine fire - Coalmine... | ecosystem: Environmental > Terrestrial > Soil > Unclassified ... | reverse complement strand
CCGCCCGGCCCGAGGCATCCGCGGACGAGGCTTTTCGCAATGCCGTCGCGGAATTCATCGAGTCCGAGTTGCGGATGTTTCCCGAACGCGCGACCAATCTCGGGGATCATCGCTATGACACTCGTATCGACAACCTGTCCGCAGCGGGAATAGCCGACGAGGCGCGCCACGCGCGCGAATGGAAGGGCCGATTCTCATCGTTCGATTCGCGAAAGCTCTCTCCGGACAACGAAGCCGACCGGGAATGGCTGGTCGCGAGGTGCGACGGCGAACTGCTGTCGGTCGAGGAGATTCGCGAATGGGAACGCGACCCTGGCATGTATATGCCGACCTCCGCCGTCTATGCGCTGATCCGGCGAAACTTCGCGCCGCTGACGGTCAGGATGCGATCGGTGGCGGCGCGCGAGCGCGCCGCCCTGCTCAATTTCACGTACGCAAAGGCTAACCTCCGGCCCGCACGCGTTTCCCCCGTCGCCATCGAGATCACGCTTCAGCAGATGCCGGCGACGATCGCGTTCTTCGAGAAGACCCTGCCGGCGGCATTCAGCGACCTGCCTGACACGTCTGACAAGCGGGAATTTCAGTCCGCCAACAACGCCCTGATTGCCGCAATCCGCAGCTATGGCGACTGGCTCCGTCGCGATCTGAAGCCGCGCGCGACCGGAACCTACGCCATCGGGGCGCGCGCCTACCGCCGGATGCTTGCCGATGCGGACATGGTGGACCTGCCCCTCGACCGGCTCGAGGCCGTAGGCGTGGTCGAACTCGAGCGGCTAAAGAAGGAGTTTCGAAAAACCGCAGCTCAAATCGATCCGAAGGCCTCGCCCGAGGAGGTCGCGGCGCGGCTCGGCCGCGACCATCCAGCGCCCAACCGGGTTATCGACGAGGTAACCCGGGGGCTGGCATCGCTTCGCGCTTTCGTGGTCAACCGCCACATAGCCACGATCCCGTCGGAAGTGATGCCGATCGTGGCGGAAACTCCGCCGTTCATGCGGGCGACCACGTTCGCATCGATGGACACGCCGGGACCGCTCGAGAAATCGAGCGAGGCGTACTTTTACGTCACCCTGCCCGACCCGTCATGGCCTCCCGCGCAGGTGGAACAATTGCTCGCCTTCTACTCGCCGCCGACCATCTCGGATACTTCCGTCCACGAAGTCTTCCCTGGTCACTACGTGCAGTTCCTCAACAATCGGCTGAACCCCGACCCGGTCCGAACCATTTATCATTCGGGATCAAACAGCGAAGGATGGGCGCTGTATTGCGAGCAGATGATGCTCGATGAAGGGCTGCACGCGGGTGAGCCGCGCTACCGGCTTGCGCAACTCCAGATGGCGTTGATGCGCGCGTGCCGCTACCTCGTGGGAATAAAAATGCATACCAAAGGGATGACGGTGGATGAAGCCGCGGCGTTTTTCGAGAAGAACGCTTATCAAACGCCCCACAATGCGCGAGTCGAGGCGCTGCGTGGCACGGACGACCCCGGATACCTGCGCTATCAATTGGGCAAACTGATGATCCTGAAGCTCAGAAGAGACGTTGAAAGGAAACAGGGCGAAGCCTTCGACCTCAGCCGCTTCCATGACGAATTCCTCCGGCAGGGGGCAATTCCCATACCGTTGATTCGCCGGGCGATGTTCGGCGAGACGGGCGCGCCGCTATAGAACGCGGAGAAGGAGTGTGTGCGCTACGCGGCTTCGCGCATCGGGGCGCCGCAATGCACCGGAACCTCCGCGCTGCCGCAATCGGCGCCCATCCAGCAGACGAGCTTTTCGCCGCCGGGCGTCTCCTCGATGCTCATCGGGCGGTTGCAATGCTTAGGAGTGTCGATTTCGTACCCGCACTTGGCGCATTTGAGCCGGGCCGCCATGATCGCTACTTCTCCTGGTTCTGCGCCGGCGGAGGAACCTTCGTGGAACGGCCCACCAGGACCTCGTCGATCAGGCCGTACTCAACGGCCTCCTTGGCCGACATGAAGTAGTCACGCTCCGTGTCCTTGGCGATTTGCTTGACGGGCTGGCCGCTATGCTTGGCCATGATTTCGTTCAGCACCTCTCGCAGCCTCAGCGCTTCCTTGGCATAGATCTCCATGTCCGTGGGCGGTCCCTCAACTCCGCCGGAACCCTGATGAATCATGATCCTGCTGTGAGGAAGTCCGTAGCGGCGGCCTTTCGCTCCCGCGCACAAGAGGACCGCGCCCATGCTCGCGGCCTGGCCGACGCACAGAGTCGAAACGGGAGGCTTCACGAACTGCATCGTGTCATAAATCGCCAGACCCGCCGTTACCGAGCCGCCAGGGGAATTGATGTACATGTTGATCTCGCGCTCCGGATCCTCTGACTCGAGGAACAGAAGCTGCGCGGTGATCAGATTGGAAAGCTCGTCGGTGACCGGGCCTCCCAGGAAGACGATCCGGTCCTTCAGGAGGCGCGAGTAGATGTCGTAGGAACGCTCCCCTCGCCCGGTTTGCTCCACCACGTACGGTATGAGGATGCTCATGTCAAAAAACTACTACGCGTTCACCTTCCGGTCGAGGCTGCTGGCGCGAGCGTCTAGCCGATGCTCGCGATGGCGGAGCGCAGGCGCCGCACCGTTCGTTCTCTGCCAAGGACCGCGATCACCTCGAAGATGCCGGGGCTTACGGTGCCCCCCGTCAGCGCCACTCGGACGGGCTGCGCCAATTGGCCCAGCTTGATGCCGAAGCGGCTGAGGACGTTGTTGAAGGCTTTCTGCACGGACTCCTCCGAGAAGTCGCCTGTGATTGAATCGAGTTCAACCATAAGCGCTTCGAGCGGCCCCTTCACGTCGGCCTTGAGAAACTTCGCGGCCGCCTTGGGTTCCGTTTCGATCTCATCCTTGAGATAGAAGCCCGCGAAATCGACCAGCTCGACGAGAGTCTTTGCGCGCTCCCGGAGCGTCGCCAGCATTCGTTCGAGCCATCGATCGTCGCCGGGGATGGGAAACCCCTTCGCGGCGATGAAAGGTTTGACCTCGGCGGCAAGCCGCGAGAGCGGGCGCTCCTTTAGATAGTGGAAATTCAGCCACAGAAGCTTCTCCGGATTGAAGACGCCCGGCGACTTGCCGCACGCTGCAAAGTCAAAGTACTGAATCAGCTCGTCCTTCGAAAAAATCTCCTGGTCCCCGTGCGACCATCCAAGCCGCGCCAGGTAATTCAGCATCGCCTCCGGAAAATAACCGCCTTCGCGATACGCGCGGACCGAGGTCGCCCCGTGCCGCTTGGACAGCGGCGAGCCGTCCGAGCCCAGCACCTGCGGCATATGCGCGAAAGCCGGAGGCGTGAACCCGAGCGCATACGCCATCTGCATCTGCCGGGGCGTGTTGGGCACGTGATCGTCGCCGCGCACCACGTGCGTGATGCGAAAATCGATGTCGTCCACGATCGAGGCGAAGTTGTAAACGGGGCTTCCGTCGGAGCGGACGATGATCAGGTCGTCGAGGTCCTTGTTCTCGAAGACCAGCCGTCCCTTGACGAGGTCCTCGACCACGGTCTGCCCGCTCTCCGGCATCGCGAACCTGATCGTGTAGTTCCGTCCCGCCGAGCGGTCGGGCAGCGGGAGATCGGCGGCGAAGTCCCGGCCGCGGCATTTGCGGTCGTAGACCGGCGGCCGCTTCTGCCTCTCCGCCTCCTTGCGCTTCGCGTCAAGCTCCTCCGGCGTGCAGTAGCAGGGATAGGCCTTGCGCTCGCGAATCAGGTTCACCGCGCATTCGAGATGCCGTCCAACCCGATTGCTCTGGAAATACGACGGATCCGGAGGCCCCTCGTCCCATTCCATCCCGAGCCACCTGAGATCGGTAAGAATCTCCTCGAGCGACTCGCGGGTAGATCGCTCTCGATCGGTGTCGTCGATTCTAAGGATGAACTGACCGCCGTTGTGCCTCGCGAACAGATAGGCGAACAACCCCGAGCGGACGTTGCCTATATGCAGCGAGCCCGTCGGGCTCGGTGCGAAACGCGTGCGAACCGTCACTGGTCACTCCCATTCGATGGTGGCGGGCGGCTTGGACGTGATGTCGTAAACGACGCGGTTGACCCCGCGTGTTTCATTGGTGATACGTGAAGAAAGCCGGGCCATGAACTCCGCGGGAAGCCGTGCCCAGTCCGCGGTCATGCCGTCCTCGGACTCGACCGCGCGAATCGCGATTACGCTCTCATAGCTGCGCCCATCGCCCATCACGCCCACCGTCTTGAGCGGCAGGAGCACCGCAAACGCCTGCCAGAGTTTCGCGCCAAAGCCGTCCCGCGCGAACTCCTCCATCACGATCGCGTCAGCGCTGCGCAAAAGCTCAAGACGCTCCCGGGTCACTTCGCCCACTATTCGAACCGCCAGCCCCGGCCCTGGGAACGGTTCCCGATCCACGATCTCCGGCGGCAATCCAAGCTCGCGGCCGAGCGCGCGTACTTCGTCCTTGAACAGAAGCCGCAACGGCTCGATCAGCTCGAGCTTCATTCGCTCGGGCAATCCGCCGACATTGTGATGACTCTTGATCACGGCGGAAGGTCCCTTGAAGGACACCGATTCGATCACGTCCGGATAAAGCGTACCCTGCCCGAGGAAGCGCGCGCCGCGAACCACCTCTTCGGATTCGAACACATCGATAAAGGTATGTCCGATGATCTTGCGCTTTTGTTCGGGATCGATGACACCGGCAAGCCGCTTGACAAAGAGCTCGGAGGCATCGGTGATGGTCAGGTCGATGCCGAGTTGGCGGCTGAAAACCCGTTCCATCCGCTCGCGCTCGCCGGCGCGAAGAAGGCCCGTATCCACGAACACGCATTTGAGACGATTGCCGATCGCGCGATGGATCAGCGCGGCGGCGACAGCGGAGTCCACGCCCCCCGACAAGGCCATCAGGACCTTGTCCTCGAGGCCTACGGTCTTTCGGATCTCATCGATCGCGGTGCGGACGAAATTCGCCATCGTCCATTCGCCGGGCTCACTGCAGATCCTGAGCACGAAATTGCGCAACACCTGCGCTCCGCACGGCGTATGCACGACCTCAGGATGAAACTGAATCCCGCGCATCCTTCCGTCGCGGGTCCGGAACGCCGCGTACGGCGCGTTGTCGCTGTGAGCGATCGGATGCAGCGCGTCGGGAAGCGATTCCACGCGGTCGCCGTGGCTCATCCAGACCCGATGCTCCCGGCCCGACAATCCCTCGAAGAGGGGATCCTGATCATCGATGACCAGCGTCGCCGGCCCGTACTCCCGCGCCCGCGAGCCGACGCTTCTCGCCCCCAGGTGCTGGGCGATGACGTACTGGCCGTAGCAGATCCCGAGCACCGGGCATCCGAGCCGAAGCACCTCGTCCGAGATGTCGGGCGCATTCGCCTCGTAGAGGCTTGCGGGTCCCCCGGAGAGAATTATTCCCCGGGGTTTGAGGGCGCGGATCTTCTCGACCGCGAAATCGAACGGATGAATTTCACAGTAAACGTTGGCCTCGCGCACACGCCGGGCAATGAGCTGCGTGTACTGGCTGCCGAAGTCGAGAATCAGGATCACGAATGAATCGCCTTCGAATATTCAATATACCCAACACTTTTGCGCCTACGAAACACGCCTGGACCGGTTTTCCCCAATTCAGTCGCGCAAGCCGCCCGATTCTGTGGACGACCTGAAATCATCGTCCTTGAGCCGGTTCTGACGCCCCGGACCGAGGCTCGAACTCCAGGAAATACTGGTAAGGCAGGAAGTCGTGCTTGCGGACCATCCGGTACCCCGCCTGCTCGAACTCACCCATCACCTTGGCCTGCGAAAGCTTGTGTCCGGGCGGCGGACCGACTGGAAGCTGCCCCTCCTTGAAATCGATATCCACGACCCTGCCTCCGGACTTCAAGGAAGGGATTAGGTTTCGGAGGTACACCACCCGGTTGTCCACGTGATGAAGAGAATCGCAGAAGAAAATGAGGTCGACCGAATGCGGCGCAAGCCCCGGATCGTCCGGCTTCACGAGAGCGGGGCGATAGTCGCCGAGCCCCGATGCTGCCGCATCGGCCTTCATGTGATCGACCATCGCAGGCTCCACATCCAGCGCGAGCACGGTCCCCAAGGGGCCCACCGCCTTCGCGAGGCGGCGGGCGAAGTACCCGGTGCCAGCGCCGATGTCGGCTATCGAATCGCCCGGCTTCAACCCCAGGGCCTTGATCACTTCATCGGGCTTTTGCCATCCGGCGCGATCCGGCGACTCGAAAGCCGCTATCGATTTTTGAACATCGGTGAACCGATGATGAACGGTCGCATCCTGTTCCTGCCCAAACGCCGGCGCGAAACCTATCGCAACCACGAGCGCTATGGTCGTGCAGCGTCCCGCTCGCTTTGAAATCGAATGCCACCTCATCGGGAATCTTTCTCACTCCGCATTCATCGCCCGCGCGCCGGCGATGCCGCGGCAGAACCGGGGGCACGCGCCGATCGGGCAAAAGTGCGTCCCGTTCTTCGGAACTCAAGCCGCAGGGGCGTGCCGATCAGTTTCAATGCCGCGCGGTAGCGTCCTTCGAGGAAGCGGACGTAGTGAGCCGGGATGTCGCGTTCGAGGTTCGAGAAGAATCTAAGGCGGGGCGGCGCGCTCGCGGTCTGAGTGACGTACATCAGGTTGAGCCGTCGTCCCCCCACCAGCGGCGGATCCATCGCATCCAGGGCCTGCGCGAGAATCCGATTCAGCATCGAGGTCTGGAAGGTCGCGCGCCACGAATCACCCGCCTTGACCGCGGCGGGCAGGATTTCAGCGACGCCGTCACCGGTCACCGCCGACGTGAACACCATCGTCGCGTACGACAGAAAAGGGAACCGCTCGTGCGCATCGCGAACGAAAGCCGGAACCCTCCGCTCCATCCGCGCCGCCGCATCCCACTTGTTGCACACCACAACCAACGCGCGGTCGTTCGAGGCGGCGAGCCGCGCGAGTCTGGCATCCTGATCGGTTATTCCCTCGGTCGCATCGACAACAAGCAGCACGACGTCCGCTCGGCGAATCGTCTCGATTGCCCGCGCCACGGAATGGCGCTCCAGTTCGGCCTCGATCCTGGCCGGTCGGCGAATTCCCGCGGTATCGATGAGAAGCACTTCGCGGCCGCCCGCGCTCAATTTGACATCGACCGGATCGCGGGTGGTTCCCGGAGTGGGCGACACGATGGCGCGTTCGTAGCCCGAGAGCCGATTCAGCAGCGAGGATTTCCCGACGTTGGGCCTGCCAATCAGCGCGAGCTTAAGATCGGGTGCGGGAGCTGCGGCAGCGGCTTCGGATGCGGGCAGGCGCGCCACGATCTCCTCCATCAGTTCGTCAACGCCGAACCCATGAGTTGCCGATACCGGAATCAAGCGCTCCGCGCCGGTCTCATAAAACTCGGCAATCCTGCCCTCCTGCCCCTTGGAATCGATCTTGTTAACGATCGTGATGAGAGGGCATCCGGTCTCCCGGACCAGCGCCAGGGCCTCCTTGTCGGATTCGGAGAGTCCGCTGCGGCCGTCGAAGACGAACACAACCACGTCGGCGATACCGACCGCGCCGAGCGCTTCAGCCACAACACGCTCGGACATCTGCTCGCGGCCGCCCAATTCAAGGCCGCCGCTGTCGATCACCACGAAATCGCGATCGCGATAGGAGGCGCGGCCGAAGTTGAGGTCGCGCGTGGTTCCCGGGATGGGGCTCGTGATCGCGCGTGTGCCTTTCGCAATTCGATTGAACAGCGTTGACTTGCCGGCGTTGGCGCGCCCCACCAAAACCACCGTTGGAAGTCCCGCGGCGAAGGCGCGAAGCGCCTGGGCCTCGCGCCCGCTCGCGGTCCGCTGATGCTTCCGGCTCATAGTCCGTACTCGGCGACCTTTCGAGGATCTTTCGTCCATCCGGGTTCGACCTTGACCAGGAGTTCGAGAAAGACCCTCGTTCCAAGGAGATCCTCCAATTCGAGCCGGGCGGCGGTTCCGATCTGCTTGAGCACCCGCCCACCCGCTCCTATCAGCATACCCTTGTGCGAGTCACGTTCGACCACGATCAAGGCGGCGATGCGCTTCAGATTTCGCTCGGGCTCGTCGACGAACCTCTCCACCCGCACCGCGGTCGAAAACGGGATCTCCTGGCGCATCGCGAGGAAGACCTTTTCTCTCACGACTTCCTCGGCGATCATCCGCTCGGTCTGGTCGGTGTACTCGTCTTCCGATACCAGCGAGGGGCTCGCGGGGAGCAGCCGTTTCACCGTGTCGATCAACTCATCAACATTCTCGCCGGTCATCGCGCTTACCGGAACGATCTCGGATTCGGGGAATTCGCGATGGAGCCGATCGATAAGAGGCAGAAGGCGGGCGCGAGGAAGAAGATCGATCTTGTTGATCGCGATCACGACGGGAGCCTTTTGGGCGGCAAGCTCATGCAGGACCGCGATATCTTCCGGATCCGCCGATTCGCCGGCGACGATTACCCCGACGATGACTTCGCCCTCGGAGAGTGCCCGCCGAGCAACTTCCACCATCCGCCGATTGAGCTCCCGCTGGGGTTCGTGAATCCCCGGGGTGTCAACTATCAGGATCTGGGCGTCGGGCTCGTTGCGGACGCCGAGGATACGCCGACGGGTGGTCTGCGGGCGCGGCGTGACGATAGCGACCTTCTGCCCGACGATACGGTTGAGAAGGGTCGATTTGCCGACGTTCGAACGTCCGCCAAGGACGACGAAGCCGGCTCGATGTTCATGCGCGTCGGCCACGAAGCTCCTGCTCCAGCAGATCAAGCGCTTCGCGGGCGGCGGCCTGCTCGCTCTGTTTCTTGCTGCCGCCGGCGCCGCTGCCGAGTTCGCGACCGGCGATGCGGATGCGAGTGGTGAAGCGTTTGGCATGGTCGGGCCCTTCGGCCGCGACCAGCTCGTACACCGGTTGGGCGCGAAAGCGGCGATAGGCGAGCTCCTGGAGTTCGGTCTTGTAGTCGCGCTCCGCGGCGGGCCCGCCGATGTCGCCGGTGAATAGGAACTCGACCACGCGCTGGGCATGGGCGATCCCGCCGTCGGTGTAGATGGCGCCGATCAGGGCCTCGAAGGCGGCGGCCAGGATGGAGACCTTCTCACGCCCGCCGTTTTTCTCTTCTCCCTTGCCAAGCCGCAGCATCTCGCCGATCTGGAGCGCCTGTGCCTTCAGCGCAAGCGTGCGAGCGTTGACGATCGAGGCGCGCAGCTTCGAGAGCGTTCCCTCCTTGGCATTGGGAAACTGGCGCATCAGCAGGTCCGCGATCGCCAGATCCAGAACCGCATCGCCAAGAAACTCAAGCCGCTCATAGTGCGCGTCGGTGCCGATGGCGGCGCTGGGATGAGTAAGAGCGATGTCCAGCAGCTCGCGCCTGGAAAACGAGTAGTTCAGGGTGCGTTCGAGACGCGAACGCGCGCTGTCAGGCGGAGCCTTGAGCGCCGGTTCGGCCGTTCGAGGAACGCTGGGCCGGAACAATCCGGCCAACCAATTGAGCGCCTTGAACAATCGATGCTTCCACCTCGACTTCGTGATTTGTAAGTTCGTCGGGTCCCGTGGTCATCACCCGCAGATAGTTGCGGCTGTACCCCGCGAGCATCCCATGCGCGGACCTTTCTTCAAGTAACACATTAAGTCTGGCGCCGCAAAATCTACCGGCAAACGCCGCGCGCTTGCCGTCGCCCAGCTCCCGCAACAACTGCGCCCGCCGCTTGACTTCCGCCGAACTTACGCGGCTGTCGTACCGCGCCGCGGTGGTGGATGCTCTTGGCGAGTACGGGAACACATGAAAATACGCAAGTGGCAGCGATTCCAGGAACCGGACGCCGGCCTCGAACTCCGCCACGGTCTCTCCCGGAAACCCCGCGATAACGTCGGTCCCAATCGCCGCGTCGGGCATCGCCATAAGCACCCGTTCCACCCTATCCCGGTAATAGAGCGTATCGTACCGACGGCGCATCGCTCCCAGAATCCGATCCTCTCCCGCCTGAAGCGGAAGATGGAGGTGCGGACAGAACTTCTCGCTGCGGGCGACAAGATCGATGATCTCGTCGGTCAGTTCCTCGGGATCGAGCGAGCTGATGCGCACGCGTCCGATCGGTGACCGATCGGCGATCATATCGAGAAGCCGGAGAAGGGAGGCCGGAGGATCGAGGTCGCGGCCATAACCGCCGAGATGCACTCCCGAGATGGTGACCTCCCTGAAGCCTCGCGCCGCGAGTTCATCGAGGGTCTCGATGATGCGGCGCGGCTCGACGCTGCGCGAAATTCCGCGCGCGATCGGCACGACGCAAAAGGTGCAGAACTGATCGCATCCTTCCTGCACCTTCAGGAACGCTCGGGTCTGCCCGGAAAGCGCAACCGCGCCGAGTTCGATCGAAGCGCGCTCCTTGCGCAGGTTTGATACCATCACGCGCTCCCGCGTCTCTCCTGCAACCGTCCGCTCGAGGTCCTCGAGACGTCCGAGCCCGATCACGGCATCGACACCCGCCACCGCGGCAAGAGCCTGCGGATTGGCCTGCGCAAAGCATCCGGTCATCACAATCCGCGCGCTGGGATTTCTCCGGCGAGCCCGCCGGGCGAGCTTCAGGCATTCCGAATCCGCGCGGTCGGTCACGGTGCAGGTGTTGATCACGTACACGTCGGCGGTTTCGCCGAAGTCGCATCGCTGCATCCCGCGCGCGGTCAGGCGCGATTCGATGATGGCGGAATCGTACTGGTTGACCTTGCATCCCAGCGTTGCGACCGCAAACTTCATCGCAAGTCAGGCCTCCAACGCTCGCTCTATGAAACCGCCGCCCAACACCTCGTCTCCACTATAGAAGACGCAAGCCTGTCCCGGCGTCACGGCGGGACCGCGCTCCGCGAAGCGCACCTCCGCGCGACGGTTGTCGCCCAGACGGAGCATCGCGGGCACGGGATGCTGTCGATAACGCGCCTTTACCTCGACCCGTATCGCCGTATCGCGAAGCGCGGCGCGGACCATGCTGACATCGCGCGCGACAAGTCCGGCCGAGGAAAGCAGCGATCGCGGCCCAACCACCACGTCGGCGCTGTCGGGGCGGATTTCGCGAACGTAGAGGGGCTCTCCGCCTGCGATTCCCAGGCCCCGCCGCTGCCCGACCGTAAAGCGATGGATACCGCGATGCTCGCCGAGAACGCGGCCATCCGGGCCCACTACCCTGCCCGCGCGCACGCTCGCGGATCCGGCCGCTCGCTCGACGAATCGCGCATAGTCGCCGTCGGGAACAAAACAGATCTCCTGGCTTTCCGGCTTTTCGGCATTGACGAGGCCGATTTCGCGCGCGCGGCTTCTCACTTCGGACTTGGTGACGTCACCCAGCGGGAAAAGGGTCCGCGAAAGCTCCTCCTGGCCCAGAGAGAAGAGGAAGTAGGACTGGTCCTTCGAGGTATCCGCCGCGCGCATCAGGTGAAACCCCCCGGTCTGGTCGCGGCGGATGCGCGCGTAGTGGCCGGTTGCGACGTAATCGGCTCCGATGGCGCGGGCGCGGCGCCACAATCGGTCGAACTTGATCTCACGATTGCACATCACGCACGGATTCGGGGTGCGGCCGGACAAATACTCCGACACGAAATTTTCCACCACGCGCGCGGTGAAGTCCGAGCGCAGATCGATGACATAGAAGGGAAAACCCATTCGCTCCGCCACCCGGCGCGCGTCTTCGAAGTCCTCGTGCGAACAGCACGTCGCTCTCCGCCGCGCTCCCGCGGCCGGCTCGGGCGCAAGCCGCATCGCCATCCCCACGACCTCGTATCCCTGCTCATGGAGCATCGCGGCCGCGACGGAACTGTCCACGCCGCCCGACATCGCAACCAGGACGCGAGCGCTCATCTCAGGGCCTCCGCCACAACCGGCTCGGCGTCGGCGACGCGGCGCCACACTCGCGCAATAACCTCGAGCGCGCGGGCGATCTCCTCGGGCCTGGTGCTCCAGCCAAGACTCAGCCTGAGAGAGCTTCTGGCTTCCGCCTCGCTCCTGCCCATCGCGACCAGCACGTGCGAGGGCTCAACCGCTCCGGCCGCGCAAGCCGAACCCATCGACACCTCGATACCTTCGAGATCGAGGGCGATCAGCATGCTCTCGCCAAGCACCCCAGGGAAGCTGAGGTTGATGGTGTTGCAGACGCGGCCGTGACGAGGGCCGTTCAGCGCGAGTCCCGGGATAGACCGCTCGAGCCCCTGAAGAAGCGCCTCCGTCATCGCGGCAATCCGTGCCGTCTCCTCCGTCATCGTCGCGGATACCGCGCGAGCGGCGGCTCCGAACGCTGCCGCGCCCAGCAGGTTCTGGGTGCCGGCACGCAGCCCGCCTTCCTGCGGTCCTCCGAGCATAACGGGGGCAATCGCGCACGATTCGCGCACGAACAGCACGCCGATTCCGGATGGAGCCCCGATCTTGTGGCCGCTCAACGTCATCAGATCGCATCCGATCGACGCCGCATCGATCGGAATTCGTCCGAGCGCCTGGGCGGCATCGAGATGAAAAAACGCTCCCGCTTCGTTCGCGCGCCGCCCGGCGGAAGAAACGTCCTGGATGACGCCGGTCTCGGCATTGACCAAGCCAAGCGTGACAAGCGCAACGGACTCATCGATCAGCGCTTCGACCGTTTCGGAGGGCACCCTGCCCTCGCGGTCGGGGGCGACTTTTACTACTTCAAAACCCCGGCCTTCGAGGCTCATCAACGGGGTGAGGAGGGATGAATGCTCAATCGACGAGGTTATGATGCGGCGGCGCGCCCCCGCTCTCCGAATCGCTCCTTCTATCGCGAGATTGTTGGATTCGGTGCCGCCGCTGGTGAAAACGATCTCGCGCGGACTGGCGCCGATGAGATCGGCGACACATCGGCGGCTTTCCTCGAGCAGCTTGCGCGCGCTCTGGCCGGACCTATGCACGGACGCCGGGTTCCCGTGACGGCTTCGGGAAAACTCAACAATCGCGGCGACCGCCTCGGGTCTCAGAGGCGAACCCGCGTTATGATCGAGAAAAACACGCATAGCTGAGCGTTCAGTGCGAGGGATATAACCTATCGCACCGAACAATATTGAAAAAGACGGCCCTTTTTCGGGAATCCGCTCGGTCTCGGACGGATGCCGTCATTCGCTACATTCGCGAACCCCTCATGAGACGCGGCGCGGGGCGCGTTTCAGCGCCGCTTGGCGATGGCGGCAGTACGATCGGGCGGATGATGCTCGTTCACCTTGTCTTCAAGACAATCCTGGCGCTCTTCGATCTCTTCCATCCGAACGCCCAGGCGGTTCAGCTTGTCCACGAGATTGTTGATCGCGCGTGCGACCGGATCGGGAAGCTTGGCGTGCTCGAGTTCCGCCACGTCCTGGCGCGCACTCTGGCCTTCGATCACCTTTCCCGGTATGCCGACGATCGTCGAGTAGGGCGGGGCCGAGGACACGACCACCGCGCCCGCGCCGATTCGGCTGCCGCGCCCGATTCGGACCGGCCCGATGACGGAGGCGCCCGCGCTGACCATCACGTGGTCCTCGATCGTCGGATGGCGCTTTTCCTTTTTGAGGCTGGTGCCGCCCAGGGTGACCCCCTGGTAGATGAGCACGTCGTCGCCGATTTCGGTGGTCTCGCCGATAACGACGCCCATCCCGTGGTCGATGAAGAGGCGGCGGCCGATCGTCGCCCCGGGATGGATCTCGATTCCGGTGATGAAGCGGGACAGCTCGCTCACCAGCCTCGCCACCAGTTTGAGATGATGAGTCCAAAGCCAATGCGCGGCGCGATGGAACCAGATTGCGTGGATGCCCGGGTAGGCAAGGATGACCTCGAGTGTGGAACGGGCCGCCGGGTCGCGTTCAAAGACCGTCTGGATATCCTCGCGCATGCGGCTTAGCACACCCATAACCGGTTCCTCCGTTTTGTGCAGTCGCTACGTCCTGCCCGGACTCGCATCGTGATGCGCGCCCGGAGCGTGCACGCCGCGAGGCTTCGCGCCATTGAGCCTGGCAGCCGGGCGGACGCGAGGCTTCACGTTATCCTTGTGAAGCTTGTATTCAACTGAGTCAATCAGGGCCTGCCAGCTTGCCTCGACGACGTTGCTGGACAGCCCGACCGTGCCCCATCGCCGCTTGCCGTCGGTCGATTCGATAAGCACCCGCACCCGGGCGGCGGTGCCTGCCCCGTTGTCCAAAACACGCACCTTGTAGTCGGCCAGATGCATCGTCTCGAGATTGGGATAGTAGGGGATCAGAGCCTGACGGAGAGCTGAATCGAGCGCGTTGACGGGACCATTGCCGATGGCCGAGTTGCGGGTGCGTACCCCGTCCGGTCCCTCGATGATCACCACGGCTTCGCTAAAGGGAGCCTGATCCTCGTGCCACTTGTCATCGAACACCCTGAAGCTCACGAAATTGAAATGCTCGCGCGCCATCCCGAGCGTCCGCAGCATCAGCAGTTCGAACGACGCATCGGCGCCGTCGTACGCATAGCCCTCCCCTTCCAGGCGCTTCAATTCGTCAAGCAGGACGACAATTTTTTCGTTGTCGGGGCTGATGTCGATTCCGAATTCGCGCGCCTTGTAAACGATGTTGGCGCGGCCTGCCAACTCCGACAGCAGCACGCGGCGGTCGTTGCCCACAGCGGCGGGATCGATGTGCTCATATGTGTGCGCGTTGCGCTGGATGCCGGAAACGTGAAGTCCCGCCTTGTGCGCGAACGCGCTTCGTCCCACGTAGGGCTGGCGCGGGAACGGAGTGACGTTGGCAAGCTCGTATACCAGCGTCGAAACCTCGCGCAACTGCTTAAGCCGCGCCGGTGGCAGGCAGTTGTACCCCAGCTTCAACTGGAGATTGGCGATAATCGAAACGAGATTTGCGTTGCCGCAGCGCTCCCCGAACCCGTTTATCGTGCCCTGGACCTGAACGGCGCCGCTCTGGACCGCCGCGATTGAATTGGCGACCGCCACCTCGGAATCGTTGTGACAATGAATTCCGACCGGGCAGCTCACCGCGGCGCGCGCGGCCTTGACCGCCGCATCGATTTCGTGGGGCAGCCGACCGCCGTTCGTGTCGCACAGACAAATCAGGTCGACACCGGCCTCATCCACGGCCTTGATGCAGGCGAGCGCGTATTCAGGGTTCGAGAAATAGCCGTCGAAGAAATGTTCCGCATCGAAGATTACTTCATCGACCCGCCTTTTGAGGAATGCGATGGTGTCGTTGAGTATCTCGAGGTTCGCATCGCCCGAGATTCGCAGCGCCTCGCGCACATGAAGGTCCCAGGTCTTTCCCACCACGGTGGCAACCGGGGTCTCGGCGCGCAGCAGTAGCTGGAGATTGCGGTCCTGGGCCGCGCGGACGTTGGCGCGGCGGGTCGACCCGAAAGCGGCGACCTTCGCATGCCGCAGCTTCACCTTGCGCACCTCGCGAAAGAACGCCGCATCGCGCTCGTTCGACCCGGGCCATCCGCCCTCAATGTAGTCGAAGCCGAGGTCGTCAAGACGCTGGGCCACCTGGACCTTGTCGGCGACGGTCAGTGATACGTCCTCCGACTGGCATCCGTCGCGCAGGGTGGTGTCGTAGATCTGGATGTGTTTCGCCACGGCCATGAAACTAGACGGTCTCCTCCGGCTGCAGGCCCGGGTCGTTGTCCACGAACGCATCGTGCAACGCCCGCATCGCCAGCTCGCCGTATTTCGCGTTGACCACGACCGACACCTTGATCTCCGAGGTCGCGATCATTTCGATGTTGATGCGCTCGCCGGCCAGCACCTCGAACATCTTGGCGGCGACACCCGCATGCGTGCGCATCCCCACGCCGACTATCGAGACTTTGGCGACCTGTTCCTCGTGCCGGATGCCGGAAGCACCGATCTCCGCCGCAATTCGGCGCATCATGTCCAGCGTGCGCCGCAGATCATCACGATTGACCGTAAAGGTGATGTCGGTGCGGCCGTCCGCGCTCGCGTTCTGAATAATCATGTCCACGACGATGCCGGCTGCGGCGATCGGTCCGAAGATTCGCGCCGCAAGGCCGGGACGATCCTCGACGCCGGTGATCGTAACCTTGCTCTGGTTCTGATCCAGAGTGACTCCCGAAACGAGCACGTCTTCCATTTCACGGTCCTCTTGTCCGACCCAGGTCCCCTCGGATTCGTTGAAGCTGGAGCGGACCACCAATGGGACATTGTAGCGCCGCGCGAGTTCAACCGAACGCAGTTGCAGGACCTTGGCGCCAAGTCCCGCCATCTCGAGCATCTCGTCGTACGAGATGCGCTTGAGCTTCCTCGCCCTTGGACAAAGGTTGGGATCGCCCGTGTAAACGCCCTCGACGTCCGTGTAGATCTCGCAAACGTCGGCCCGCAACGCGGCCGCCAGCGCGACCGCCGTCAGGTCCGAAGCTCCCCGGCCAAGCGTGGTAATGTCGCCCAGCGGATCCACTCCCTGGTAGCCCGCAACCACCACCACCTTGTCCGCCTCCAGTTCCTTCACCACCCGCGACGGTTCTATCGACTTGATCCGGGCGCGGCCGTGGTTGGAATCGGTGGCGATTTTCAGTTGGTCGGCGAGAAAGGAAATGGCCGGGATGCCGAGGGTCTGGAGGCGGATGGCCAAAAGCGCGGCGGAGACCTGCTCGCCGGTCGCTACCAGCACGTCGGTCTCGCGCGGATTCGGAGCATCCGAGAGCTCCGAGGCCAGCTTGAACAGCCGGTTGGTCTCCCCCGCCATCGCGGACACCACCACCACGAGCCGATCGCCCTTTCGTTTGCAGCGTGAAACCCGTTCCGCGACGACCTTTATCCGTTCAATCGAGCCGACCGAAGTCCCCCCGTATTTCTGAACTATCAGCGCCATCCAACGAACCGCCCATCCGTTTCAAACGATGGGGTAATCGGTGATTATGAGCAGTTTTCCACAGGCAAACCAGCCCCCGGCCCGCGCCTGCACGGAGCATTGGCAATACCCGAAAGATTCCGGCGTGAGGCGGATCTACCCGATATGCGCGGCCACAACGCCCATACCGCCGGTGTCGTAGCCGCATAGGGTTGCGACTTCGCGCGCAAAACGCGCGGAATTGAGCGACTCCAGCATCGCACGGACCGGCGCCGACTTCATCTCGCTTTCGGGTATCACGAGGTCGTACCGTTCCTCACGCAACGGAAGGAATCCAAGACCGTACGCGTTGGCGGCCACTCGGATCGTGACGCCGGTATCGGCGTGCCCCGCGGCTACAGATTCGGCGACCTCAAGATGACCCGGAACCTCGACTTCATAACCGGCGATGGCGGCGGGCTTAATCCCAATATCTTCAAGCGCGTCGTCCAGAGCCGCTCGCGCCCCCGAACCGCGATCGCGGTTTACGATCCTGATGCCGGAACGGGCGAGGTCGTCAAAGCCGCGGATGCCGAGCGGATTTTTAGGGGCGATGGCCAGTCCGAGTTCCCATCGGGCGAAGCCGATGAGAACGGCTTTGCGACGGCCCATCGCCTTCCGCACCGCGTCGAGGTTGTACTCGCCGGTTTTCCGATCACGCAGGTGAGCGCCCGCCGCGTGAACCTGTCCTACAACCAGCGCGCCCAGCGCCTGCCTGCTCGCGCGAGCGAAGGGAACGATGGTTACAGGAGCGTGATGGCGCGCGATCCAGTCGGCCATCAGCGACACCGCCGGATCGCATCCTGCCACCAGCAGGGTCGCCTCGATTTCGGAAGCCGAGCGGAAACTCTCAACGAATGCGCGAGTTCCCGCAAGCTTCTCTATCTTTCCCCCCGCACTGACGAGCATCCGTGATGCTCCGGCGTAGGGAACGGCCACGATGCGTCCGGCAACGCGACCCAGCGCCACGCCCTCTCCCGGCCGAGCCGAATTCAATCCGTCAGGGGCGGCAACGTGCGCCTCCACCCTCTCGAACCGGTCTTCGCCGAACAAACTTTCGACCGTCTCGCCGAGTTCCCGCGCGATGGCCAGAGCAACGGCGACGCCCGGATGGTAGACGCCGGATTCGATTGCGCCGAGCGCCTGACGGGAAATCCCTGCGCGGCGCGCCAGTTCGGTCTGGCTCATCCCGCGCGCGATTCGTGTGCGACGGATTTTGTCGGCCGATTCGGCCATGATGCTTGGCATCCCGCCATAAGATTGCATAGCGAACCGGTTCTGCAAAGGCGGGCGCCGGGCGCGTCTATCCTCCGGTTTCGTGCGAACGCGCGGATTCAGGACCGACTACTCGGGGTTCCTTGTAACGCGAGCCATCGTGCTCTACCACGACGATTCCGCAGTTCGGCGGCACGTGCGCATCCTCCCATCGCCCCGTTACATACGCCCACATCGCGCGCATCACGCCGCCATGACTCACGATCACCAGCTCGCTGTCGGGATGCATGCGCGCCATGCGATCGAGCGCGGGAGCCGTGCGGAGCAGGACATCCTGCTGGCTTTCCCCTCCCGGGGGGCGCCATTCCCACGGACGATCCGGCCTGAATTCCGGATCCTCCCGGACGCTTTCGTAGGGCTTTCCGGCAAACGCTCCCAGGCTCTGCTCGCGGAAGTCGTGCTCGATCATGATCTCGAGGCCGAGATGCTCCGCGATGATGCGGGCGGTTTCACGGGCGCGAAAATACGGGCTCGCGACGACGAGTGATGGCTTGAAGAGCGATTCTATCCTGAGCGCGGCTTCCAGGGCCTGACGGCGGCCAAGGTCGGTGATCGGGGCGTTCGGTGAGGTTGTGAAATGGCGGATGCGATTTCCCTCGCTTTCGCCATGGCGAATCAGGATAATCTTGCCCATCGGAGCTTCCGGTTTCCTCTCTTCTGAATGCCTTCGCGCGCACAGGGTGGTCATCGGGGCGGCGTTCAACGCTTGCTCTCGTCTCGCACGTTGTCGGCGCGCGCCTGCGCCAGCGCGCGGAACGGCTCGATCAGGTCGATCGGGAGCGGAAAGACTGTGGTCGAATTCTTTTCGGTCGCGATTTCAGCCAGCGTCTGCAGGTAGCGAAGCTGCAGGGTGATGGGACTCCTGCCCATGATCTCGGCGGCTTCGGCCAGGCGCTGGGCGGCCTGGAATTCGCCTTCGGCGGCGATCACCTTCGCCCGCCGCTCCCGTTCCGCTTCGGCCTGCGCGGCGATTGCCCGCTGCATGTCCTGCGGCAGGTCAATGTTCTTGATTTCGACGAGGGTGACCTTGATACCCCAGGGTTCGGTCTGCGAATCCACTATCTCCTGAATTCGCGAGTTAAGCTTCTCGCGCTGCGACAGCAGATCGTCGAGTTCGCTCTGTCCGCCGACGGATCGCAACGTCGTCTGGGCAAGCTGAAGCGTTGCGAAGAGATAGTCGGCAACCTCGGTCACGGCTCGCGAGGGGTCCACGACCCGGAAATACAGCACCGCGCTCACCTTCACCGAAACGTTGTCGCGCGTGATCACGTCCTGCGGCGGGATGTCGAGCGTGATCGTGCGCAGGTCGATCCGCACCATCCGCTCGACCACCGGGAGGATGAAGATCACCCCCGGTCCGCGATAGGGCGACAGCCGCCCGAGCCTGAAGACCACCCCGCGCTCGTACTCGTTGAGCACCTTGATGCCACTGAGGACGTAAACGACGAGGATCACGAAGATGACGCCGAGTCCGGATGCCATAACGATTCTCCTTCAGCTCGTGCGCTGGACCACGATCTCCAGACCCCGTACCGCGGTCACCTTTGCGCGGGTTCCGGGGGCAAGAGTATCACCGCTCACGGCGCGCCATATCTCGCCGTGAATGAACACCTTGCCGGGAACGCCCGGAGAAATCGCCTCCTTGACCTCTCCGATCTCCCCGACCAACCCCTCAGCTCCCGTCTTCGGCCGGGCGCGCCGCTCTCGCGCCACGACATAGCCGACGCCGAGAATCACCACCGCCAGTCCCGCCGCCGCCCCGTAGACAATGTTCCGGTTGACGGCGAGGTTCGTGCGCGAAGTGTCGATGAACAGGAGCGAACCGAAAAGAAACGAAATCACCCCGCCGAGCCCGAGAATTCCGTAGCTAGTCACGAACGCCTCCGCGACAAGCATCCCGACGCCGAGCAGGATGAGCAGAAAACCGGTGAGGTTGACAGGCAATACCTGGAACGATGCGAGCGCGAGCAGCAGGCAGATCGCTCCGGCGACGCCGGGAAGAAAGACTCCCGGATGGGCGAATTCGAAATACAGCCCGATCAGCCCCGCCATCAACAGCAGGTACACGATATTCGGGTCGGACAGAGTGTTGAGCACGTGCTGGCCCAGCGTCATGTGGGCAAACCGGATGGCCGCGCCGGAAAGCTGCAGTGCTACTTCGCGTCCCTGCACGCTGACCTTTCGCCCTGAGGCCTGCGCAAGGAGGCTTGTGAGGTCGGGAGCGACTATGTCGATAACCTGCTTCTGGAGCGCCTCGCGCTCTCCGATGGCGACGCTGCGGCGCACCGCCTGTTCGATCCAATCCTCATTGCGGCCGCGCTGCCTTGCGATGCTGCGGGCGAAACTCGCGGTGAAATTCTCCACCTTCTGGCCCATGACGCCGCGGATGTCCGCGCCGCCCTCCTCCACCGGATGCGCCGCGCCGATCGTGGTCCCGGGCGCCATCGCGGCGATATTCGCCGCCTCCGCGATAAACGTCCCCGCAGAGGCCGCTCCGGCTCCGGAGGGAGCGATGTACGAGATCACCGGAAGGGGAGCGTTCAGCAGGCTCTTGACGATGCGCTGTGCCGAGACCAGCAGACCTCCCGGCGTGTCGAGTTCGATGATTAGGGCGCTCGCGCCCTCTTGGGCGGCGCCGGCGAGCGAATCATCGATGAAGTCCGCGACCGCCGGATTGATGCTCCCGTCGATCCGAAGCAGCATCACCCAGCGCTCATCGGGCGAGCTCGCCGGGCTGGCTTGTTCCGCGACGGCCGCCATCGCCGCCGTGAATGCGGCGAACAGCAAGGCGACGGCGGCGCGAACGCGAGGAGTCACGGTGCGCCGCGCCGGGGGATCGGCCGGCCAAGCTCCTTCATCACGAGCTGGATGTCCTGCCATACTAGCCGCTTGTCCGATGGATTGCGCAGGAGATAGGCCGGATGAAACGTCGGCATCATCTTCGTCCCGCGCAATTCATGCCAGTTGCCGCGCAGCTTGCTGATGGGAGTCTTTACCTTAAGTAACGCCTGCACCGCGAACGTTCCCAATCCCACTATAACGCGCGGACGCACGATATCGACCTGCCGGAACAGGAAGGGCTCGCAGGATGCGACCTCGTCGGGTTCGGGATTGCGATTGTCGGGCGGGCGGCACTTGATGACGTTGCAGATGTAAACGTCCGACCGCTTCATTCCCATCCCGCGCTCGATAATATCCGTAAGGAGCTGGCCGGCGCGGCCGACAAACGGCTCCCCGCGTGCATCTTCGTCGGCCCCCGGCGCTTCGCCCACGAACATCAACTCGGCGTTCGGATTTCCAACTCCAAACACCAGGTTGGTTCGCATCGGCCATAGCTTGCATCGCCTGCACTCGCCGATAAAAGTCCTCAGCTCTTCCAGCGACGATGCCTTCTCCAGCCCCGGGTATTTCGAGAAGAGCTCGGCCGGGCGCGGCGCGGCGGGCGCGGCAGCCGGCCGCGGTTCCGACCGCGGCGGCGCGGCTCGGGTCGGCACGATCTCAGGTTTCTCGGCCGCCCCCACTTCGGTTGTTCCGCGCGAGGTCGGCAAGCCATCGAGTCCCTCTTCCCTGAGTTGCTCGACGTAGTCTCGGAGGCTCGCCAGAACAGCCTCGCGTGATGGGGAATGATGCGGATCGCTCATATGATTCAGTTAAGATAACCTATCCGGGGAACGCGTACCCGATCGGCCCCGGAATGTTTCGGTGCTTTGATGACTGGTTAGTCGAATATCGATGATAATCGTCTGCGCCTGCTGCCTCATCGCCCTTGTCGTGCTTTGTCCACAACCCGCGTTGGCCTGGGGTCCAGTGACCCATGTTGCTCTCGGCGTGCAGGTGCTCGCGACGGTTGTTACTCCGGACCATCCGCTGCAAGCCGTTCTACTGAATCTCCCGGAGATCTTCCTATACGGCGGACTGGCGCCCGATATCGTGCAGGGCCGAAGGCTTCAAAGCCGGCTGCGGCGCCATTCCCACAACTGGGAGACCGGGCTGGGACTGCTCAAAGCCGCGCATACGAACGAACATCGCTCGCTGGCCTACGGCTATCTTGCCCACCTGGCGGCGGACGTGGTCGCTCACAACTACTTTCTGCCCGCGAGGTTCATCGGTCGCTTCGAATCGGGAATCGCAAGTCACCTTTATACCGAGGCGCGTTTCGACAGCTTCCAGGACCGGAGCTATCACGACCTCCTCGTCAAGCTGCTGGATGTGGATTTTCGGGCGCTGAACAGGACGCTCAAACGAGCCATCGACTCCCCACTGTTCCCCTTCGCCGCCCATCGCACCCTCTTCGAAGGCGGGCTCAGGCGCATCCGCCAGTTCAACCGGCTCATCCGCGCGCTCGGCGAACCCGATCCCGATGAACTCGAGGACGTTGAGCTTTTTAACCGGTCGTCGTGCAGCGCCATCGGGGGAATCTTTCGGGACCTCGATCGCGCTCCGGCGTGCAGGTTCGACCCGATGGGAGGTCAGGCGATACGGTCGGCAATCGATCTGCGGCGAAATCTGCAGCGGCTGGTCAGAATCAATCCGGCCGCGGCAAATGCCGCGCGCCAGATGTCCTCGACGATGCTGGAAGACGTGCGCATCCATCTGCGCCAGAGTCCGTTCGCCTCCTGAACCGCCGGGGAAAGAGATCGAAGGCGGGTGAACATTTCACTATTCGATTGACATCGTTTGGCGGCACAGGGATGGTGTTTGATGCCTATGTCATCTGAAAAGCGAACCGTCCTTGTAACCGGGGGCGCCGGGTTTATCGGCTCAAACCTTGTCGATGAACTCGTCGCTCGCGGCATCACCGTCCGAGTCATCGACGCCTTTCTGACCGGCAAACGCGAGAATCTCAACCCGCGCGCGGAGCTCGTCGAGGCCGACATCCGCGACCTCGAGGCGATACGCCCAGCATTCTCGGGGGTTGACTGCGTGTTTCACACGGCGGCGCTCGCCCGGGTCCCGCTCTCGATCGACAAACCCATCGAGACTCACGCGGTCAACGCGACCGGCACCTTGAACGTGCTGGTGGCCGCGCGCGACGCGGGGGTTCGCCGCTTCGTGAATTCCGGATCCTCGTCGGTTTACGGAGATCAGCCGGTGCTGCCGCTGCGCGAGACGATGGCTCCGAGCCCGCTGAATCCCTACGGTCTCCAGAAGTACATCGGCGAGTACTACACGCGGCTGTTCCACCAGTTTTATGGGATGCAGACACTTACGCTCAGGTACTTCAACGTTTTCGGAAGGAGGATGGCGACCGAGGGCGCTTACGTGACCGTGATCAGCGTGTTCATGAGGCAGCGCAAGGCGGGCGAGCCGTTGACGATCAACGGCGACGGCGAACAGACGCGCGACTTCACTCACGTCACCGACGTCGTGCGCGCGAATCTGCTCGCGATGGATTGTGCGATTGCCGACGGACGGGCGATCAACGTCGGAGCCGGCAACAACGTGAGCATCAATGACGTCGCGCGGCTAATCGGCGGCCCCGTAGAGCATCGGCCGCCCCGCCCCGGCGATCCTCGTCACACCCTGGCCGACAACAGCCAGGCGCGCGAGGTGCTCGGGTGGAACCCAACCGTGGCGCTTCGTGATGGAGTGGCGGAACTGATGCGGGAGGCGGGTCTTGCTTAGTCGGCGGGGCGGCAGAGCGGCCATTCGCCGCCGACCGCACGGTTCATTTGAAACCGTACTTCTCGAACACGGGCTTCAATCGCTCGCGAATCATGCCCTCGTCGGCATGCGGCAGAACGCGCATTCGCTTGCGATTGGCGGATAGATATGCGGACAGGCGGGGCGGTATAGCGCAAGAGTCTCCCAAGTCCAATTTGCGGTACAAACGGCGGATCGTTCCCGCAGGGTCGGCTACGAGTTCTTCATAGGCAAGATACGCAACCGACCGGGGCGCAACGGCTTCCAGTCCCCGTTCGAGCCGAGTCTCGAAATCAAGCCGAAGTCGGATAACGGCCTCTTGCAGCCGGTGCCGGCCAAGCGGCGGTCGCAGCGCATACCGCTTCCACATCGCCTGCCACATCGCGATCGATGAAGCGAACACCTCAGCCGGATTTCGCACAATGACCGCGAAGGAGGCGTCGGGGAAGAGATCGCGCAAAGCCTCAACGCGAAATGAGTTAGTCGGCGACTTGAGCACCAGGCGTCGATTGCCGCTTGCGTAGGACACGCCGCCTAGAAACTCCAACAGCGCTTCGCGCCATCCGGAGCGCTCCTCGACACTGAACGTTCGCGCGTCGCACAAGGCCTCCATCTTCTCGATCGCTTCCGGAAACATGAACGCCTCGTATCCCGAGCGGGCGCCAAGGCACAGCAGAGCGAATTCCTCTTCCTGCGGCGAGTCATCGGCCACATCCATATCTCCCATCGGTCTCTCAGCCCGCCTCGAACCCGAACGACCCATCGGATGCGCCGCGAGGAGAAAGTGATGCGGATTGAAGCACGCAAAGGTGGTAGGAGCGGCGAACCTTTCATCGAGAAGCAGCAGGTTATGAAGGAGCGTGGTTCCCGATCGCCAATGCCCGAGCAGGAAAAGCGGCCGCATCGGCGGCGCGCCCATCAAACGCTCATGGAAGGCCGCTCTCTGAACCGAACGGAGAGCGGAGAACCAAATCCCGCAGACTCGAAAGCGTGTCCTAAGCGCCCATCCGCACGACCCGGGGTAACGCGACGAGATCGCGCGCCACGCGGACGAATCGAGGTTGAACACGGGGCGCGACAAGGCCTGAAGGCATCGCGAACCGACCTCAGCGATCCGCCCTCCACCTCCGCTCACGGCCATCATTCCTGCCGGGCCCGACGCGCCTTCAGGATCCTTCGGAGGAGCAAACCTGAGGCCAGCGCCGCGCCCACGGACAGGATTCGCACGAAATATCGAGACGAGCCGATGCAGGGGCGCGAGTCCCATGAAATCGCGATGACTGAGACCGCCGCCGCGACCGTACCGGGCCCCCTGCCATAAGCAGCCGCCGTCGCCATCGTTGCGATCATCAGGGGCAGGCCGGTTTCAACGCTCGCTCCCCGAATCGCAATATCCGCGACTCCGGCGCCGATAACGGAAAGCGCGGCTATCAGGAATGCGTGTTTTTCTCTAAGGTTCGCCGCGAAGCGCGCCACCGCGTTTCTGGCGACGCGTTTGAAATAAAGGAGCGAGGCGCCGATCAGTGCGATCAGGGGCGCCGCGATCTGCCATACTACCCCGCCGGCGTTGGGATCGATATACGCCCGCAACTTACCGCGGCGCTTTGTCAGCCAAAGTGTGTCGCTAAGGATCGCGATTATCAGATTCGTTGTCGCCATAGCGGATCCCATCGGATCTCGGAGTCCTGCCGGTCACCGCGCCGCCGGCCGTTCCGGGAACAACTCCGGAAATCTGGCCATGATCATCGCGGCCATGCTGCGGGCGGCGTCCGGGTACCGATCGATGACATTTCGGGTTTCATCGGGATCCCGCGTGATGTCGAATAGTTCACGACGGTTTTCCGGGAGATACCAAGTGAGCTTGAAACCTTCGAACGTAGCCGCGACGGTTGCGCGCCTGGGCCTGCGGAAGACGCTGGATTCGGCAAGATAGAGCGCAAACGCAGGCGCCGATCCGCCTGGTTTCCCGGTGAGCATCGGCGCGAGCGACCGCCCCTCCATCCAGGCGGGCGGTGGAATTCCAGCCAGGTCCAGGATCGTGGGAGCTATGTCGGTCCCGTCGGCATCGCGCTCGATTTCGATTCCCCTTGCGCATCCGGGCCCCATCACCACCATCGGAACGTGCAACTCCGCGTGCCGCAGATCGGGCGATGCGTGTGTAAGGTAGGAATGGAAGCTTTCTCCGTGATCGGCCGTCACGATCACGATCGTGTCGGCGGCTCGCCCGCTCCGCTCCAGCCAGTCAAGAAATTCCCCGAAAGCCGCATCGGCTTCGGCGATTGACTCATGATAGCGAGCGCGAAGCTGATCAACGGTGGACTGGTACCACGCCGGGTAGGGACCCTCCGGAATCGGCAGCCAGGCGAAGTCAGTCTCGGTGCTGAATCTTTCGCCCTTGAGGTATTGCCCGCGAAAGCGCCCCTCCGTGACGTAAGGCATATGCGGGGGGAGAAGATGGAGCTAGGCGAAGAACGGCGCCCTCGCGTTCCCCACAAGGTCGCGCAATTGTGAGAATGCATCCGTGGGCCGTGCGAGCGGCCGCTCGTTGTACCCCGGAAGCATCCATCCGCCCAGCTTGAGCGTGTCACCCACGAGCCGCTGATACTTCGCGAACAGCGGCGCCTCCCTTATCTGCAGCGAGGCGACCGCCGGCATATAAGGCCATACGAACCTCGGGCGCGGGAGATAGTCGAAGGACTCGTCCAATCCGACACGCTGCGGCTGGGCGGCAGGATTCGTCACGATCGCCGCCGTCATGTATCCGTGCTCCTGGAGCAATCGCGCAAGGTTGCGCGCCGCCTGGTTGCCGCGCACATGACCGAGGAGGTGATAGACGCGATGCGAGAGCGGATATTGGCCGGTTAGTATGGAAACAACTGATGGCGTGGTGAAGCTGCACGTGGCGCTGAAACGGGTGAACGAACAGCCCCGCGCAGCCATCCGCCTCAGGCTGGGCGTCGTCCCCACGCGCTCGTCGAACAGTGAAGTCTCATCCGCGGCAAGCGCGTCCATCGTGATCAACACGATATTCGGGTGATTCGCGACGTCCGCCCGGCGCGTCGGATAAGATTCCGCGCGATCGAATCCCCTCCATCCGGGAAATGTAACGAACGCGGCAGGCACGGCGACGAGCGCGAAACAGGCCACGATGGGTTCGGCTGCTCTGTTCAACTCCGAAAGCCTCGCATAAGACATTCGGCCCAAACGCGCCATCACGAGTACGAACGTGAGCGCCAACAACAGCGACAAGAGATCGGGATCGACATCTATTCGGCCCGCAACAGCCCATCGCGCCGCGGGCCGCATGCCTTCCCATAAGGCAAAGGCGAGAACCGCCGCACTCGCCGCGCCGGCCGCCCGCGTCGCCGATCGATTGGTGCATGGAAGGGCAAGCATCGAACCGGTCAGCGCGAATGCAGCTGCCAGCGCGATGATGCTAAGGACAAGGCACGCAAGCTGGAAAATGATCTCGGCTGAAGTCAGGTAGAACGCCCAGCGGCTGATCCCGGTCGTAACGGCGAGAGGAAGAAGAAAGCAGACCGACGGCGAACTGACCGCGGCAAAGAAGAGTCTACAACGCACGATGAACACTCGCGCGCAAGCCAACTTCGCGTCCTTGCCGGATCGGTCCTGGTGATGACCGGAAGGTGGAGCGGAAAAACGGTCAAACGACGGGGAGCTTCAGTGCGCGCCTTTTCGGCGCAGAACGGCGGGGATGGTTCTGAGCAGGATATCCACGTCGGTCTTGAGCGACTGATCGCGGATGTACTCGATATCGAGCGTGGCCCGACGGGAGAAATCCCTTATCTCGCTGCGCCCGGAGACCTGCCAGTAGCCGGTTATTCCGGGCTTGACCGAGAGAAACAGCGGCCCGTATTCACCGTATTGCTCAAGCTGAGGCGGCGTAACCGGGCGCGGGCCCACAAGGCTCATGTCGCCGGCGACAACGTTGAAAAGCTGCGGCAGCTCGTCGAGGCTGGTGGCGCGGAGAAATCGTCCGAACGGGGCGATCCGCGGATCCATCTCGGCCGGAATCTTGTGATTGTTCTCCAAGTAGATTCGATACAACTCCGGATCCGAGCGCAACCGCTCCTCCGCATCGGCATGCATCGTCCTGAACTTCAGCATCCGGAATTTTCTTCCGTTTCTGCCGAGCCGTTCCTGCGCGAACAGGATCGGACCCGGCGAGGACAGCCTCACCAGGACCGCCGCAAGCACCATCACTGGCGACAGAACCGCGATTAAGACGATCGATCCCACTATATCCAGGATGCGCTTGGCCGCCTCCTCCACCGGATCGACCCGATGCCCTCCGACCGAGAGGATTGGGATGCCGGCGAAGTCCTCGATCGCCTGCCTGAAGAGCGAACCGTCAAAGAGGCCGGGGACGATATGGACTCGCTTGCCCATCTTGACCAGCCTGAGCACGAGTTGCTCGAGGGTCGAATCCGAATCGTTCAGTGTTAGAAATGCCTCGTCGAAATCCGGCGCTGAGCCGTCACCAAAGCGGCTTGGGAACCCATCGGGCAGCTCCACGATCTGATAGCCGGGCCCGCCCTCTTCTCCGACGAACCGGGTGAATTCCCTGACTCCCCCCGGGGCGCCGATCACGACGACGCGCCGGAGGTTGTGGCCCTTCGAGCGGAGATATTGCAGGAACGCGCGCGTCGCCAGTTGCCGCGCCGTCAGCATCATCGCGCTCAGCGCAAGAAACGTCAGGAAGAACGTCCGGCTCACGTAGCTCAGCTTGAACAGGAAGACGAGTGTCCCGACCGACATCAGCCACAGCGCCTCGGTCGTCAGATGTCCTCTCAGGAATGGCCACAGATGCTCCGAGCGATGGGACCGGTAGCTGTCGTGCCATTGCGTCACGGCTATCCAGGCCACCACTCCAAGGAGCATCAGAAGGGCATATTGATGGATAACCTCCTGCTCGACCGGGAAGGTTCCGCGAAACCATCCAAGCGCATCGATATGGGTCGCGTGACGACACGCGAGCGCCGCAACCGCGAACGCAATCGCGATAGTGGCCAGATCGACCGCTCGCGCGATGCCTGAAACCGTCCCCGGTTTTTCCTTGAGCATGGGAATGGGAGTGGGAGTGTTTGCGCCGCAGCAGAAGCTATCTGCGTGCGGCAAGCGATCCTTCAAGCTGCGACGAGAACCCCTTGAGCACGTGGATCGCGCCGCCTGTCAGGCCCGCCAACTGGGCAATCGAGCGCGCGGCAAGAATCGCCGGCGACAAGAGCCCCACCATTCGATCCTTCGCGAAGGCGCGCGCCGCAAACGGTAGAGTGGACAAGAGAAAGACGACAACAGCGAGCAGGGCCATCGGATGTATCGGACCGATGCCTAGCGCGTCAGCGATCACTCCGGCCGCAAGAGCCGGTCCGAGCAGCAGCTGTAATTTCATCACCTGCGGATGATGGCTGTCCTTGACCATCTTGCCCGGCGCCGGTCTGATGGCCGGCACTCTCCAGTACGCGAACCTTGCCTTGCGCCGCAGGTAGGTGCGCAGGTTGTCGGGATGATGATGCCAGACGACAGCGGTGGGGACGAAAACCATCTTCCATCCGCGCGCCGCCATCCGGTACGAAAGCTCCGAATCCTCGCAGCATGCGATCGGAAAGGCGGGGTCGTATCCTCCGATTTCGATGAACCGATCGCGGCGGAATGCGGCCGAGTAGGTGTCGATGAAATCGATCGTCGGATGACGGGCCATCAGCCGGTACCGGTCCTCGTATTCGATCTGCACGAACCTTGCGATGAGTTCGCGCTGCCTGGTGCGATAGACACCCTTCGCGCCGACCACCTCCGGATCATCGAACGCACCCAGCATCTCCTTCATCCAGTCCGCAAACGGCTCGCAATCATCATCCGTGAACAGCACGATTTCACCCGCTGCTTCGCGGACGCCGAGGTTTCGCGCGGCGGCCGGCCCCGAATTCGCCTGCGTGATGACCCGCACCTCCGGAAATTTGCGAAGCACGGAAACGGTATCGTCCGTAGATCCGTCGTTAACGATGATAATCTCGAAAGGCCAGGGGCATTGCTGGCGGCGCAAAGCGTCGATGCACGAACCTATCCGGCCGGCGCGATCGTAGGTCGGAACGATGACGGACGCGCGCACCGGCGTTCGCGAAGCCTGTTCCATGGTCATGCCCGGGATTCCGGGGCCGCCTCGGGGCGTCCGGTGAAACCGAAACTTCCTCTTAGCAGGTACCTGGAGAGCGTCGCGAATCCCTTGAGATTCCTCTGGAATTCGCGCGGGTCGCGAAGCGACTGGACCGCCTTGCGCACCAGGTAGCCCGGACTCAGGTAGAACCGGCGGCGCGCCTTGTCGCAGAACTCGACAAGCTCCCGATGCGTCAGGCCGGGCAGATTGACGACGCTGTTATGAAGCCCGTCGGGCGTGAGCCATTGTGAAAAGTCTTCGCTTGCAATGTACCCGAGTTCTCGGGCCTGACGATAACTTTCGGTCCCCGGATAGACCATGATCGGAAAGAACTGCGCCGTGTCCGGTTTCAACTCCATCGCGAACTGCAGTGTCTTCTCCATGCTTTCGCGCGTCTCATTGAGGTTTCCGATCATGAAGCATCCGTGGATCTTGATGTCGGCTTTGCGGCACAGGCGTACGAATTTGCGCGCCTCCGCGTGATAGTTGGCATTGCGGCTGTCGGTGTTGTTCTTGCGCACGCCGCGGATGACTTCGGGGTCTCCGCTTTCGAAGCCGACGCAGAACAACCGCGCCCCCGCCTGACGCAGTGTCCTGAGAAGCTCGAGGTCGATGCCCACGTCGGCGCGGCAGTTCGAGTCGAATGGAAGCCTGTTGCCCCGCCGAATCAGCTCCTTCGCTAGATCCATCGTGCGCTTCTTGTTGATGATGAAGGTGTCGTCCTCCAGCATCACCGTCTTGACTTCAGGCATCTCCCGCGCGACGAACTCGAACTCGTCCGCGACATGCTCCTTCGACCGATAGCGCATCGTGTGCCCGCTGAAGGTCTGCGGATAAACGCAGAACGAGCAATGATACGGGCATCCGCGGCTGGTATCGAAAACAACCAGCGGCCACAGCGAGTGCCCATAGAAGTAGTCGGGAATATGCAGATAGCGCTTGTAGACTTCGGTCACGAACGGCAGTTCATCGAGGTTTCGGATTGGTTCACGCGGCCGATTCGTGATCGCTTCTCCCGCGGCGTTGCGCCACACGAGCCCATCGACGGATTCGAGACTCGCGCCGCAATCCAGCGCGGCCAGCCAGTCGCGCACGGTGTATTCGTATTCGCGCACCGCAACCGTCTCCACCGCAGGCGACATCGCGAACGTCTCCACCGGCATCGCGGACACATGCCGCCCCACCATCAGGATTTTGAGCTTCGGGTTGGCCGCGCGAAGCTCTTCGACCACGCGAACGTCGTTGACGATGCTGGGCGTCGAGGTGTCGCACACGACGGCCTCTATTCCTTTCGCCTCGATTCGATCGCTGACCGCCTTCAGCGAGAGCACCGCCGCGGGCGCATCGAGGACATCAACGTCGTGACCCTCGCGTATCGCGACACCGGCCGCATGGCAGAGCCATTTCGGATAGTAGAGGGTGCCGCTTTTGGTTACCGCGGGACTGCGCTGTTCCCGGGAGAAACGGGGATGAAACGGTGGATTAAGAAACAGGACTCGCATCGTGATACTCCATCGGATTTATAGACCGAAACCGTCCGGGCCGTTTTTCGGACGCGGGCGTGCTCGGCATCACGCCGCCGGCTTTCGGCGGCACGCACTTCAGGTCTATATTGCGGCCTTCATCCGGCCGGCTCGCTCCACACTGTCAACGAACAGACGCGCAATGGGCTCGGCACTCGAGCGCCACGTCCACAACTGCCCCGGGCCGGTCGGCGCCGCCATCGAGAGCCCGCGTAGGATCCCCTCCCTGATTCCCTTATGCGTGGGTGCGATATAGATCGCGTGATCGCCTCCCGCCTCGCGAAGTTCCGGAAGATCCGAGGCCACAACCCGGGTCAGGCAGGCGCGCGCCTCGAGAACCGGGATGCCAAACCCCTCGTCAAGAGACGGGAGCACGAACAGGTCCGCGCCGCTGTATAGCGCGGGCAGATCGTCGTCACGAACGAAACCCAGCCCCTTGATCCTTTCTCCGAGCCGTTCGTGGGCGAGCCGAGTCTTTCCGATCATCTCTTCGGACCCTTTGCCCGCCAGCACGAGTCGATGGTCCCGCAGGGAACCGCGCTCGACCATTTCCGCGAACACCGATATCAGCGTCTCGACGTTTTTGTGGGGATCCATGCTTGAGAGTGCGAGCAGGTACGGCCGCGATATGCCCAAACGCCGGCACATCTCCGATATTTCCGCTTCCGATCTTCGCGTGAAGCAGGAGGATACCGCTGGTCGAGCGATGACCGCGGCGTCCCGCCCGAGAAAGCGCCGGAGCTTTGCCGCGGTTCCGCTGGAATTCGCCACAAATTCGTCCACGCGCCATGCGCGCCTCTCCAGAACCTTGCGCCCGTACAAAGCCGCGCGGCGCATCTTGCCGGGCGTCATCCTATGCCTGAAGTCGTGCACCGTGGCGACAATCGGAACCTCCCGGGCGATTCTCGGCACAAAAGGGAAATCCGCAACCCAGAACAGGTTTACGCGATCGCGCGCGGCCAGAGCGCCAACCCTGAGCAGCATCCATGCATGCTTGGTCATCCACAACCCGCGCATTCCAGCCAGGATGCCCGCGAGCGGATCGATCCGCATTTTCCATCGCGAAGAGCTCACGGGCATCCGGATCGGCCATGGCGCGTACAGCAGAAACTCCGCCTCGGGAAGAAGCACGGCCAACTCCCGGCACAACTCGGACACATATCGTCCCACGCCCGTCAGTCGGTCTCCGAGCAACCGCGCATCGACCCCCACTCGCAGGTCGCGACCCCGCGATCCAGGAGAGCCAGTCGACAACCGCTCATTTACTCCAATAGCCAGTTGCGTCCGCCTCGACTTCCCGGTCTCCCTTCGCAGACTCGTTCCCACAACACGACCCCGGGTGAACGGCTACTGATACTGCATTCCCACTCTTACTTAGTCGCATCTTACATGTCGCGAACACATAGACGATGTGATATACACACCCTGGCATGATTCATTTCACCCTGATTCAGGCTCTGTCGCTGCTGGCCTGTTACGCGGCGCTCACCTTTGGCACCTGGCTCATATGGCCCAGCCGATGGAATCTCATTGCGGCGGCCCCGATTGGGTTCTTTTTCGTCGCCTATGTGGTTCCCCTGCTACTGACGGACGAGCTCAAATCCTTCTTACCGGGCACTCCACTCATCCCGGCCTCCGTGATCAACGCGTTCGTTGGCGTGATGGCATTGGGCGCGGCGTGCTACCTGGCGGGGCTATACGCGGGACACGCGTTTCCACGCATTCGCTTGTTTCGCCGGCCACTGTGCACGCTCGGAGCCGATTCCTGGCATTCGCGCTATGTGTCGCGAGCGACGGTCCGGACAATGCTTCTGTCCGCTGTCGGTCTGTACTTGAGTTTCCTGCTGATGGGCTATGTGCCGGCGTTTTCGCAGGATCCTCTTCAGGCCAAATACTTTCATGGAGAATACCGGTTTGGGTATCTGCGGGCGATTGCGGTTTACTTTCCGTCGTACTCGGCCTTCATCTCATATCTGCCGCTTCTCGTGCTGGTGATCTGGCTGAGGCGGCGCTTGACCCATGTCCTGATACTTCTTGGCGGCGCCGCGGCCTTTGCATTGACGCTCCATCGAGGAGAAGTGGGTGGTCCGTTGCTTTTGGGCATCGGACTTGCGCTCGCGGCCAGCCGGATTCGCCGCGCGCCCCTCGTGTTCGCTCTCATTGGAACCGCGGCATGGTCGGTCGGCGCCATTCTCAATTTCGTACTCGCCTTCTATTTCAACGTCCGAGTTGTAAACATCGACTCTTTGGCCCCGGAGCAGGGCCGCCGCGAAATTAACGTGGGCGAGCTTATGGCCGCCGGCGCGCCTGACGTCTACGAGAACCTGCTGTTTTTCAGCAGGTTTCGCGCTAATCCGAGCTACACATTGGGTCGCAACTGGATCGGGGGTCTCGTCCCGCTGCAATCCGAATGGCATCCAAACATATGGGCGCTCTCAGTAGCCAAGGAACTGCGACACCAGGAGGCAGCCAACTATCCCAGCGGCGGAATCCGCGTGGCCTTGCCGCTCACGGGGTATTCAGCCTTCGACCTGCCGGGTGTGATTTTCTTTTCGTTTCTTTTCGGCTTTTTCACCGGCTATGTCGTCCGATTCGCCCGAACCAGCGTCGAGGAAAGCCGATCGCCGGAAATCAAAGCCGCCGCCGCCATGATTGCGTGGACAATCGTCGGCGTGTTCGGCAACCTGACGTGGCACAGCCTCGTACCTCTGATCGTCCTCGCGCCGATCATTCATCCTGTTCGGCTGTTGTTCATCAACCGGTCGACCCCATCGCTCGCGCAGCCGCCGAGAGCAATGCTCTCCCATCCGGCCGGATAGGCAATCTGCTCTGGGCCCGATCAGATGCGAACGCTGCCGACCAATCAAGCGAGAGAGCCTATAAGCGCGGAAACCTGGGTGCTGTAAGTCTGTCGTTCATCGGGCGCGAGCATGCGATTCATCCGCGCACTTCTTATTGAATCTACAAGTCTCGTGGTTAGGCGCGACGGCGTCCCAACGGCGATTTTCGCAAGCAACCGCAGGAGAACGGGCCGGACCTTCAGGCCGAAGACCTCTTCCAGCGTCAGAGCTATCCGATCCGTTTCCGCATCAAGCCCCACGGCGGCGGTCTTCCAGCCCCTGAGAAGCAGCATCCGCCGAAGCCTGCCCATCAACATCTCGCAAGCGCGCTTTCGGACCTCTTCCGGCACATCCTCCATCGCTTTCAGCGTATTCGCCGTTACATACAGTCCCGGCCAGAAGTTGACGGGGGCGTATTCGTTCGAAGATTGCTGGCCGCCCTCGCGGTGCGAGAAGACGGCGGACAAACGCTTCGAAACGACGATAGGGGCGCGGATCGCGACGCGCAACTGGTAGTCCACATCGACGCCGATCCCGACCTCGGGATTAAATTCTCCAATTTCCGAAAGCACTTCCCGGCGAAACACGATTCCGGGCAGGTCGGAATGGCCATTGCGCAGGATCTCGAAGGCTCCGTCAGGCGCTTCCAGAAAACCCGTGCGCCATCGCCGGACGGGTACGTCCACAACGCCCCCGTGGAAATAGGCGACCGCCGTGGCCCCGACATACATCCGCGCCGCCGGATTTCGCGTCAGCGCCGACACCCCGTCTTCGAACAGCCACGGAAACGCCAAATCGTCATCGCCCATCATGTGAAAGAAAGGCGTGTCCACCGCGGCCATCCCTCTGCGGAAGTTCTCCAGCCATCCCACGTTTGTTGCGTTCCGATGATAGTGGATCCGGCCATCGAGACGCGAACACTCGGCGACCGCTTCCTCTGTCCGATCGCCGGACGCGTTGTCCCACACGTGAATCGCCAAATCTCTAAACGTCTGACGAGTCAGGCTCCGAATCGCCCTCGCGATCAATTCGGGCCTTCGATACGTCGGCACGATACAGCTTATCAATGCCATTGTCGGACACTCAATGATTCTAACATACCGCTATGACGCGGCTTAGCAAATAAACACTTCCTTATATCATGGGCGACAGCCGCCAACGACACCACCTTTAACTATAATTGTTGCATGATAGGCACTTTCTTCCACCCACATGGCGGCTTGATACGAACACGCGTGCTTCTTACAACTGGCAAGCGTTGGACACCTGCACACTTACTATTGCGTCGCGCCGACTCTGCGCTTACTCCGTTCGCAACATCTAAGCAAAAAGATACTTGCTATCGAGCGTGGCTGCGGTGTTGGTGTGAACCTGATCGACTTTGCTTGACTGTCGCCGCGTCTTAATGCTGTCGGCTTCGATTTCGATCGAGGGGCGGTTCGCTGCGCCGCCTCTGTGACCTGGCACCTCGTAGACGGCCATACGCCTGCTGCGGGGCGAATCATGAGCTGAATGTTGCTGGCGTTTGCTCCTTCGGATTGGTTCGTGGGTCCTGACTGACACCGCCATTTCTCTTTTCGCCGAGTACGAGGCTGTTCGGTCCCAAAAAATACAAGACCGCAGCTTCGCGACCGAGTGCGCTTCGGTCAACGCTCCAGAGGCAACTGCGTCACTTCGTAGTCCCGAACGAAGTCGGCGTAGCGCGGATGGTGGAAGACGTGAAGCACCCAGATCTGTTGGATCCACTCGTCGATGAAGTCCGACAGATACGGCACTGCCAACTGTCGGTCGGTGTTACGCTGGTTGAACTTGGCGATCGCGAGGCGTTCTCCGGTGAAGTCATTGAATGCGCTCAGCGGGTCGTGAGCCACCACGTCGTCGAAGTAGCAATATGCACGAGGCAAGAGGTATTCATCGGCGGCTTCGAAGATCCGAAGCGCGGAAGCCGTGGCTGAATAGTAGTCGAGATCGATCATCGCCGTTCCTATTGGTGGGGGCTTGTGACGCTCGACGAATTCGGGAACTGTCGCCGCGACGTCCCCTATGATCAACTTTGCCCGCCCAAGACGGCTTTGGAGTTCTTCCCGATTCATCTGAAAGAACCCTTGCTTCCAGATGTAGGGCATATCGCGATAGTCCTGCGGCGGCGGTAGACCCTTGCCGGTGTCGAAACCATAGATTTCGATCTCAACGCCAAGGCATCGGCTGATCTCATCGGCATGGCGTTCGAGAGCAAGAAGGCCCCGGCCTCCCGCCACGCCGAATTCTATCGCGCTGATTCGCTGGTAACCGAGCCGCCGGGCAAGCATCGCCGCACTGTACAGACAAAACCCGTACTGGGGACGCGGCACCGCCCCTATTCGGAGGCGCTCCTCGTACCGGCCGATCTTTAACGCTCTAACGATTCGTCTTAGCGCTCCGCGCACCGGGTAACGCCGCTTGTACAGAGGTGTAATCATGGAAAGAAAGCTCATGATGTCAGGATCTCCTCTTTTAGGCGCCTTCGGGATAACCGCTTTGTTCAGGCAGACGCTGCTTGTTCCTGTTGGAAACCCGGCGCCATCCGTTCCGCGTATTTCTCCGCACACCCACCCAGCAACTCTGCCATCCTTTTCACGGACCTTTCCCACGTGAATTCGCGGCTTTTGATTTGGCCTTTGCTCGCCAACGCAAATCGATAGTCGGGATTGACGATCAGTCGTTCCAAGCCGCGGGCGATGCTTTCCGGATCGCGCGGCTCCACGATCTCCGCGGTCTCGCCGCTTATCGCGTAGTCTTCGGTTCCGGCCGCGGTCGTTATCACCGCCAGGCCGCACGCCATGGCCTCGATTGGGAAAAGCGGAAAGCTTTCGTACCATGAAGCGCTAAGGAGGATATCCGCCGAACGGTACGCTCTTGCGAGTTGTTCGGGACGAAGAAATCCCAAAGGCTCGTATGAAGCGATCGGGTTGTCCGGAGGCATCAGCGCAACCCCATACACCTTCCACGCGATCTCCGTATCCGGAAGACGGTGACGGGCTATTCGGACTGCTTGCGCCATTTCCCTGAACCCCTTCCACTCCGCGTTGCGACCGCCATAGCTGATCACGGTGACCTTGCCGCTGCTGCTTCGAGCGGGCGGAGATCCGCCGTAGATCGAGTGATCGATCGCGTTAACGCACAGAGCCACCGGCTTGGATTGCAGTGATTCAAGCTGCCTCTTGAGCCACGTGGAGTTGGCGATCAACTCGAGGCCCAAATGATACGACAGCAGGGCCTGCGCATAGCCGAAAGCCGGGTCGTCCACGCTTCCTGGTTGAGCGAGCGTTTCCAGATGCTGACAGAAATAGTACTTGCGGCCCTTGCCATAGAGATGAACGATCGCCGCCGTGTCATTGGAGGTCGCCATGGTGGCATCGGCATCGGCGATGATCCGCGGCATATAGCTCGCGCTCGCTCCAAGCCCAACCTTGTATGGCAGAAACCTGTGCGCGGCCAGGAGTGTCCAAAGAACGCTCTTTTTCACGGACCGAGCAACGCGCGGTCGGTCTCTTTCCACCGCCATTGCATACGCGGCGTCACGCAGTCCCTCAACGATTCGGCGAATACACTCGGCGCGCGAGGCTCCTATCTGAGTGAAGCGGCCGCGGAACCATTTCGGCTTCGGAGACGGCAGCATCGGTATGACGCGTACGTCGTGTCCGAGTCGAGCCAATCCGTCGGCATATTCCAGTACGCAGAGCACCCCGCCCGAAAACGAGTCCCGTGAAAGGGGCGGTACGATGAAATTGACCTTCATCCCGCAAGCGTGACAAAGCCTACAATCCCGCCCTAAGAGCGGAACCGGCAACCAGCCCGTCCTCCACGGAATCCGCTATCCCCTGAAACACCCATCGCCCATATCGTCCCACCTGGTGGATTCCGCGCCGTTCGAGCTCCTCAAGCGCCGCCATCCGCCATCGAGAACCAGGCCAACTCCACGTATATGCTATCTCCACCCAGTTTGCGTGCGCGGCCTCCACTCCGCGAATGAAGCCCCAGTCCTGAAGCTCGCCGATCGCTTCGGCAGAGTACCCTGCTATTTCCTTCTCGTCGGGCCGTTGTCCACCTCGAAAAGCGCGCTCCAGGTAAATACTGACCCGAGATCGTTCCTTCCTTGCTCGCTCGGGAAGAAACGAACTGCTTACGTTGCTGTAGAGACCTACCCGATGGAACCCGCTTCGGGAGGCGGGGATGTACAGCCAGTGATCGTCGGGACATTCGGGTCCCCGCTCTGCTCCAACGTTGAGCACGAGCACGGAAGTGTAAGGATCTTCAGGTGTCTCCAGCGACAGCCCTGCCATTCGCACCATCCGATTCAAGGGCAGTGTTGAAAGAACCATCTCGTACTGGGCGCTCGTTCCGTCCGCGAAATAAAGTGCGCGGCTTTGTGTATCCACTCTTTGAACGCGCTTGCCCGTGATGACCCGGCAGCGCTCCGCAAGCCTTCGCGTCAGGGCATCCAGGCCATTCGCCGGATAAGCGAAAGTCGCATTGTATCCAACCGGTGGAGTGGCATCGAAGGCTCCCTTAAGCACAAGGTCGAAATCAACAGGGGTCTTATAGTCGTCTTGTGGCGCTATCTCCGTCCAGAGCCCCGCGGTGTACAGCCTGTGAAACGGTGCAAAAAACAATTCATCAAGAGTCTCGCCAAAACGAAGCCGCAGCCCCTCAGCCATGTTTGCGGGACGTTTCCGGGGCGCCGCGACAATCTCGTTCAATGCGCGTTCCGCGACGTCCTTGCCCAGGTATCCGAGATGATTCTGCAGAGGATACGGCACGTAGGCGCCGCGATCGGAGAAGAATACACTCGACCTTCTGCAATACCGCTCGAGCGGGGACAAGGAGTCCAGGAATCTGAGCACGACTGGATCACCGCCGAAAATCCAGTGACCGCCGCCAATCTCGAAGCGATATGCGTCTCCGTCCTGTGGCCTTTCATCGAGAATATCCCCGTGCCCGGGGCGCACGTAGTACGACGAACAGATCCCACCGACCCGATGCTCCGCCTCATAGACTGGGAACCCCGATGCCATCGCGGCGGCGAGACCCGTAACGCCGGCGCCAAGAATCACTATCATGCCCGCGAAATTGCCCTTCCCGCGACAGTTGCTGCCCGGCCCAACCGGTCGCCCTTCTTGTCAAATCAACGTATCAATGAATTCAGGACCGATCTTCTCAAGTCCGGCACGGTGAGCGGACGTTACCGCAGCCCTGTTCGCAATCGTCCATTGATCTCTGGCTGCCTCACAACGCTCGCGCGATCCAACGCAAAGGGTCTTTCTATATCCGGTCCAGCGCGACCGCGCCGCGCGACTCGCACGACACAAGCGCCGCGCCCTTTCGTTCCCGTTCTCTGAGCACCCTTGCCACTACGTAGCTCGCGCAGGTCAGAATCAACGACTCGCTAACGACATTGACGGCCGCCGGCATCAGGATGCCCAGTCGCGCGGTCAATCCGAGGTTGAGCGAAAGCGACACCATCGCCACCCCCACGACTATTCGAAGCAAGCGACGATCCTCGTCCAGCGCGTGAATACCCCATGCGCAAGGAGTGCTGACCATGACCACTCCCTTCGCAGCAACCAGAAGCATCGCCGGCGCGACTGCTGGCGCGAATCGGCTTCCAAGGGCGGCGATTGTCAGCGTCGGCAGGACGATCCAGCTTCCAGTTGCCATTACTACAGCGATCACCGCCAGCGTGCCCGTCAGTACGCGAAGTCGCAGCGCAAATTCAGTGCCTGAAAGCCGGGTCCATGCGACCAGCCTCGGGTACACCAGCGTCGCTACCGTCGAAAGGATCGGAAGGAGGCCGCTGATGGTGGATTGGGCGGCCTTGTAGTAGCCCGCCTCCTCCGCGGACAGGAGAACCGATATGATCGGGATTTCGCACGCGGCGTAAAGTGAAACCGCGATGATGATCGCAAAGGCCCTGCCGCTTCGCCGAAGCATTGCGATAGTCTGCCGAATAGGCGGCTTCACCAATCGAATTCCCGCGCCCGCGTAGAGAACCACGATCGCCGTTGCGGTGGCGAATATTTGCGCCACCAAGCCGATCACCGCATAGCAATCCGCATGAGGCCGGTTTGGGAGGGCCACGATCGTCAGGCCGGCAGCCGCAAGACTCTGGACGAAGGCTATCAGGTTGAAGGTCGGCAGAATCTCGAGGGCCTGGTAAGTCCATCTCGGGAACAAAGATCGCACGGGAACCTGCAAGGCCGCGGCAACCCACAGTAGCGCTCCGCCTTGCGGACGAAAGACCGCGAAAAAGCCGACTGTCAACAGGACACAGCACACCGAGGCGATACCCCGAAGCATCATCACGGTCGAGAAAACGCCATCTCGGTCTCGCGCAAACTCGCGAATTCCCGCGATATCAAGCCCCAGATCCGAACAGGTTACGGCACAGTTCGAGCAAGCCAGCGCGAAGGCCGCCACGCCAAGCTCTCGCGGCCCCATCAACCGGATGCTGTAGAGCGTCGTGAAGAGATTGATCGACTGAACGCCGGCCTGCAGGGAGAACACACGCCAAGCGTCGCGGGCGAGTTTCGAATGTGCCAGCGTTGCCCGAAAAGTCCGAATCCATCCCGACAGGACCACCCTTCTCACCTTTTCGGACATTCGTAACGCAGCGTCAGAGGTCGCCTACCGGCAGTCGTTCGCGCCACCATCGGACCGATTGCTCCAGCCCGCGATCGAGGCTCCATCGCCTAACCCATTCCGCTTCCGCTCGAAGCCTCGAGGTTTCCGCGACAATCGTCGAGGGTTCGTTCCCCGGCGTCGGAAGCACGCCGAAGTCCACTCGATCCAAAGATCCGATGATCCCGGCCAATCGTTCCACGAGGCTGCGGATCTTGATTCCTTCGCCGGAGCCGATATTCACCGCTCCTTGCGCCTTGGAATCGAGCACGCAGGTCAACGCCTCCGCTACGTCATCCACGAAGAGATAATCACGCACCTGTTCGCCTTCGGTGCAACGAGCCCTGCCACCTCGCAGCAGCGAAAGCGCGACGGATGGAACGAGCCGCCGAGGATCTTCCCATGGACCGTACAGGTTGAAGATCCTCCCCCATGCCCAGCTCAATCCGGACACGGGTGCGAATTTTTCAACCACCTCTCTAAGCGCGTTCTTGCACGTGCCATAGAGGGTCGACGGCTTCAAGGGGGTGCTTTCTTCGCAAAGGATCCCGTGCGACCAATCGTACTCGGCGCACGAGCCGGCAATCACGATTCGCTTTCCGCCGCTTTCGGCAAACGCGCGGACAAGCTCGATTCCCGCCCTGACCCAATCGAGATTCTCCGGCGCCGTCCAATACTTTCCGGGTATCGCGTACCACGCCAGGTGCAGCAGATGGGTCGGCTTCAAATCGTTCAGAAGCCTGGACGCCGTTCCCGCTTCGAGCAGGTCGATCGAATGCCATTCAACGTGCGCCGGCACCTCCGGCGGGCGGCATCCGCGCGAGGCCCCGTGGACTTCGAAGCCTCGGTCAAGAAGCGGCTTCAGGCAGTGGCGTCCGATGAATCCGCTCGCGCCCGTCACGAGCACGCGCCTCATGCGCGAAAATCCCCGTACGCCTTGTCGCGGGGTGAGATCACACGCGGCTCACAGGGCCACTTGATCCCGAATGCCGGATCGTTCCACCGCACTCCCCGCGACGACTCCCGATCGTAGAACTCCGATATCTGATAGAAGACCTCGGTATCGTCCTCCAGCGTGAGAAACCCGTGTGCAACGCCCTCGGGCACGTAGATCAGCTTTCGGCCCGACCCGTCCAGCTCAACACCGAACCACTTCCTGAACGAAGGAGACTTCGGCCGCAGATCCACGATCACGTCGAAGAGCCGTCCGCGGACACATCGGATCAGTTTCGCCTCTTCTTTCGGCGCCACCTGATAGTGCATCCCGCGAAGCGTGCCCGACTTGCGACTAATTGAAATGCTGCACTGGGCGATATTGGGATTGAGGCCGTGCCGCTCGAACTCGCGCCGGCAGAACGACCGAGCGAAGGAGCCGCGCCCGTCCTCGATCGGATCCGTGTGAACAAGAAAAGCGCCATGAATTGCCGTCGATTCGAACTTCATGCGTTGTGACCGTTCGTGATTATACGAGGATGGGGGATCGGGACGATGAATTTTCCGCCGCGACTAAGGTATCCGGCCTGCTGCGCCACGATCTCCTCGGTGATGTTCCAGGGCAAGATCAGCGTGTAGTCTGGCGCGCGGTCCGCCAGCGCTTCGGGGGACAGAATCGGAATCCCGGAGCCGGGAAGAAGCAGGCCCTGCTTGTGCGGGCTGCGATCCACGGTGAAGTCGAGGATCCGTCGATCTATTCCGCAATAGTTAAGCAGCGTGTTGCCCTTGGCCGGCGCTCCGTATGCGGCAAGGCGATGACCCCGCGCCTTCAGCGATGTGAGCAGCTCCACGAGCGATCGCTTGAGCTCGCTCACGCGCCTCCCGAATGATTCGTACAGCTCCGGAGCGGTGAATCCCTCGCGCCTCTCCCGCTCGAGCATCGCTTCGACCGCGGGTGCGACCGGTCGCCCGCCCGCCTTTTGCAGGAACACTCGCAGCGATCCGCCATGGATATCGTGCCGTTCCACATCGAACACCTCGAGACCGGCGCGCTCGGCGAGACCCTTCACCGCGGTCAGGGAATAGTAAAAGACATGCTCGTGATAGATTGTGTCGAACTCTATATGAGCGAGCAGTTCCCCGAGGTAGGGAAACTCGAATGCGGCGATTCCGCCGTGCCTAAGCGTCTCCCGGACCGCGCGAAGGAAATCGTTTATCGCGGGAACGTGGGCAAGCACATTGTTGCCCACGATCAGATCGGCCAGCCCGAATTCGCCGACAATCTCGCTTACGGCTTCCGGCCCAAAGAAACGGTTGAGCGTGGGGATTCCGCGACGCGCCGCCTCATCGGCAATGTTTCGGGCCGGCTCGACTCCAAGTACGGGAATGCCGCGTCGAATGAAGTATTGGAGCAGGTAGCCGTCATTGCTCGCAATTTCCACAACCCGGCTTCGCTCGTTCAGGGCAAACCGCTCCGCGTAGTCCGCCGCCATGGCCTCCGCATGCCGCAGAAAGCTGTCCGAATAGGAGGAGAAGTAGAGGTAGTTGGCAAAGAGTTTTTCCGGAGGCACCAGGCTGGTGAGCTGCACGAGATGGCATCCCTTACAGTACGCGACCGCCAGCGGGAAAGTTTCCTCATGCTCTCCGGCGTTGGGCTTTAGGTAGCTGTTTGCAAGCGATGTTCGCCCCAAATCCAGGAACGGAGCCGACAAGGTCGTGTCACATGCACGGCATCTGATTGTATCCGCACAATTGGTCAGTACTTCGGTCATCGCACGGTCGATTCGATCAAACGTTGGTATTCAGCGATTTGCTGGCTGCTGAATGCGAACATGTCTCTGGCCTTGGACGATTCGCGATACCAGGAGAGCGTCATTTCGAGCGCCTGCTCGAGCCTAAGACGAGGACGCCAGCCCAGCACCTGCCGTGCCTTGCCGGCATCGAGGCGCAGGTAGCGCGCCTCGTGCGGTGCCCCGTGTGCCTCGCCTGGAACCGCAGCCTTCCAAGAACCGTTACCCCACACTTTGACGGCCAGATCTGCAATTTCGCTCGTCGATACCTCGCCCCCTTCGCTCGGACCAAAGTTGTAGGCGCCCGAAAAACGAGCGGGGTCGCAATACAGACTTTCCGCCAGCAGCAAATAGCCGGCGAGCGGCTCTAACACGTGCTGCCAGGGCCGGACAGAGCTAGGGTTGCGCAAGACAAGGGGAACTCCAGCCTCCAAGGCCCGGATCGTGTCGGGAACCAGGCGGTCGGTCGCCCAATCTCCGCCGCCGATTACATTGCCTGCTCGCGCCGTAGCAAGGCCAATGCCGCCGCGACTGAACTGAAAGAATGAACAGCGATAAGCCTCAGCAGCTATTTCGGCGCAAGCTTTACTCGCACTGTACGGATCCCTGCCACCCAGGGGATCATCTTCCCGATATGCCCAGGGCCATTCCCGATTGCTATAGCACTTGTCGCTGGTGACAATGAGGATCACCTTAACCGAAGGGGAGGCCCGGACGGATTCGAGCAGATTTATGGTGCCCATCACGTTGGTTTCAAAGGTCAAGTGCGCGGCCTCATACGAGCGGCGCACAAGCGACTGAGCGGCAAGGTGGAGCACAATCTCTGGTTGCGAACTTTCAATGGCTGCGTGAAGCTTTGCCCGATCGCGAATATCAGCGATCGTCGAGGCGATCCTTTCCCGGAGGCCTGATCGTTCGAAAAACGATGGCTTCGTATCCGGTTCGAGACCATAGCCATCGACCCTCGCTCCCAGGTTCATAAGCCAGATCGCCAGCCATCCGCCCTTGAAGCCTGTATGACCGGTGAGTAAAACTCGCCGACCGCGCCAGAAACTCGGATTCACAGCCCTCAGCGCCACACCGCCCAGGGGGCGTGGCCGCTGTTCCATAATTCGTTCAGCAGCTGCATCTCCCGGTATGTGTCCATGCATTGCCAGAAGCCTTCGTGCTCGTACACCGCAAGTTGCTGGCGTTCGGCAAGCTTTACAAGGAGGCCAGCCTCGAGGCCGTCTGCGTCCCCCTCGATCAGATCAAGCACCTGAGGTTCAAAGACAAAAAAGCCGCCGTTGATCCATCCCTGATGGACTTGCGGTTTCTCACGGAAAAGCTGGACCATCCCATTCGAAATCGACAACTCGCCGTAGCGAGACGAAGGATGCACGGCGGTAACAGTCGCCAGCCTGCCGCGCTGCCAGTGGAACCGAACGAGGCGCCCGATATCCACATCAGCGACACCGTCGCCGTAGGTCGCCATGAAGGTATCGCCGCCGACGTATCTCGCCACGCGAAGCAGCCGCCCCCCGGTCTGGGTGTTGAGCCCCGTCTCCGCCAGCGTCACCCGCCATCCCGCTTCTTCGTGTTCGTTGTGATTCTCGACGCGTTGCGCCCCGAGAGTGACCGTGAAGTCGCGATTGCGCGCCTCGTAATTGAGAAAATAGTCGCGAATTACGTCGCCCTTGTAGCCCAGGCAGACCACGAAGTCCTTGTAGCCGTGCGCGGCGTAGATCTTCATGATGTGCCACAGGATCGGACGCCCCCCGATTTCAACCATCGGTTTTGGGCGATACTCGGTCTCCTCGCGCAGCCTGGTTCCCAGGCCTCCCGCCAGGATAACCACCTTCATCCGGCCCGATACGCGATGTGAGTTTTCATTCATCGTCGAAAACGTCGGCATTCCCGTTGGCCCGCCGCTCCGGGCGCGTGGCTCTTCGCGCTTCTTTGATGAGCACGGCGCCGCAAGCGACAAGGAATGCGAGAAGCCCCGCTACCGCTCCGTCCAGGACGATCCTGGGACTGTCGGCCTTGTCGGGCGCGGCGGGAGGCTCGAGCAGGCTGAAGGCGAAATCGGCCTCGACCTGGGCGAGCTTGCGCTGCTGCATCTGCTTCGCGATCAGTTCATAGAGCTGGGTCTGCAGGAGCGCGTCGGAAGTCACACGCGCCTCGGTCTTCATCGATTCGATCGCGGCGCTTGCGGATTGAACTTCCCGGTTGCGCAGTTTTTCCCGCAAGTCGTCGATATAGAATCCGAGAATCTTTTCGGCTTCCGCGGGAGTGCGCGCTTTGAAGTACAGGGTGATATTGCCGGTCTTGGGCGAATAGTCGCACCAAAACCACTTCATCATCCTCTTGTACGCGCGCCACTTGGGATTCCGATAGTCAAGCCAGGACAACGGCGGAAACCTGTGAGGTCGAAACAGCTCATGGTCGAGCCGATGGCGCTCTATCAAGGCCGTGTTGAAGGCGAAGCTTTGCAGGATGGTCATGTATTCCTGGGCTTCGTCCGCACCGGCTCCAGCCCCGCCCATCAGCCCCGCCATCGAACCAAGGCCGACACCGGCAGTCGGCACTCCTCCGATGAGCCCCACGATTCGCCCCGCCGACGCGGCCTTAGGAACGGGCCGGATGATCGCCACCGCCCGGTAGTAGGGCCTCATCAGCGTCGCCGCACCGAGCATCGCGAGCGCCGCGGCGCCAACGGCCACGGCTACGATTGCCGCACAATGCGCCCAAAGGACGGTCACGTAAGGGCTCAGGTCGATTATGTCGTCGTCGCCGGCGCGACGGGGCGGACGGCGGATTTCCGTATCCGTGTCAGCGCGCAGCGGATAGAACGCGTCGTCGCGTCTGCTTCGAACGCCGGCTTCAGCCACGTCTCAGGGATGATTCCTTCGCCGCGCGGTCCAGACCCGCGGCCTCAACGGAGTTCAAAGCTCTTGAGCGTTGGAGTGATGCCGATCGAGACGGAAACCAGCGCGCGGACCGAGTTCGGAGCGCCGTAGTTGAGACGTTGCACGTACTCAAGGGCCGCTCGCGCCCTTCCGTCCATCAATCCTTCTCCGTTCACGAGCCGGGCTTTTTCCGCCAGACGCATCAGGTCCAAGGCAATCCCCTCGCTGTGCTCCTTGCCCAACGATGCATACGGATAGAAGACCGAGTGCGGCGCGTAGTAGAAATGGGTATTGCCTTCGTAAAGACTCGGCGCCTGCTCGGTATAAAAGAAATCCACACTGGCCTTTTGCCGCAGCCCGAACCATAGCCCGAATTGCACATCGACTTGCGTCGCGTTGGGCCCGATCGGATGTCCGAAGAACAGGTCGTCATAGGTGAAGTACAACGAATTGTTCATCTGGATATCGTAGCCGCCCGGCGTGACCACCCATTCGATCCGGCAATCCGTCAGGCCGTCCTCGGTCAGCCGCGGCAGATACGCGCCTCCCTGGTAGGCGACGTTGAGAAACGGCATGTAATGACCGATGGTCGGGACCTCGTTGGTCAGGTTATCGGAGCCGGCAATCTCCTGGTAAAGCTGCAGATTCCTCAGTCGCGGAAGGTGAAGCTTGAGAAAGATGCCTCCTCGCGACTTCGTATTGCCATTGACAGGATTTCCCGTGGCGATCCCCGTGAACCGGCCGAGGAATCCGCCGAATCCGTAGCGATCATTGTCGCGGCCGCCAAAGATGATCGCCCGAGTCATTCCGAACTCGAACCATGGCAGCGGTTTGAAAGCCACGATGTGGCCGACGATCCAGGGATGCTGAGAGCGCGGGCGGTCGGCATCCAATTGCCCCATGAAGATCTGCCGCTTGCCCGGGCCCAGGTACCGCAGAATCCATGGAAGGTACCGGGGATGAATGTTCTGGACGGTTAGCGCGTGGAACGGCTTCGCGTTGTCGCCCTGGCTCAGCGAGCCGAAATGCCCCGTCCCCCACCATCGTTCCTGCTGCCCGAAAGAGATAGCCGTGTTTCCCAGGCTGACAACGGCCTCGGTCCCGAGAAGTTGCCCCCGGCTCGTTCCGTCGATTCCCCTGGTCAGGGGTCCGGCCACCGCGCCTTCCGCGTATCCGGTGATAAACCCGGCAAGTCCGACCCATCCGGAGGCGCGCAGAATCTCGTTGCCTCCGGGCGCAGTGGGCAACCCGTCGTTGTTCGGAAGAAGAGGCGTTCCCTCTTGCGCGTTGATCGGGCCTTTGCCGCCGGTCAGCCAATGCCTGCGCGCGCCCTCCGAAAAGACATACTGCGCCTGCACGTTCTCCAACGGATGGAGCATCGTGGGCGGATTGTCCTCGGCGTTGCTTCGAAGCCATCCGATCTCTTCGGCGAGCTGTTCATCGAGAAGTTTGACTATTCGTGCGGCGATCGGATCGACGCGCTCATCCATCCGCATGTTCCGCTCCGCTTCGAGTGCAAGGCGCGCCGCCTCGACCCTGCTGAACGGCCGAATCTCGGAAAAATAGGTGTCGAGATAGCCGAGCCCATCCAGCGTCTCCAATTCGTCATAGATCGGGCTCTGCAGCGGGATCATCACGACGTAAGTCGAGGCTGCCGCGCTTCCTCCAAGCCATAGCAGGCAAAGAAGCGGAGCCGCCCGGATCGCCGCTCTCCGCGGACGCACGATCATCCTGGATATCGGCCCGGCCGCGGCCGGACATCATCGTCCCGTTTTCGGATTCATCGGTGGTGAAAGGTCCGCGGATTCACGCGCACGGCGAATCGCCTGGAGTTCTTCAAGCGCCGTCGGTTCCGGCCCCCGAGCCCGCGATTCGTGGAGTTGTCGCGCTGGGCGGCCCGCCGTCCTCGCGGGAGGAAGCGTACCAATCAGATAGGCCCATAAGACCCGTCCCACGTACTCACGCGTTTCAGGGACCGGAGGCAGTCCGGAATAGCGCCACGCTAGTCCTTCGCCCGCATTGTATGCGGCCAGGATTCTCCACAACGATTCATCCCCGCCCCCGAGGTCCGTCCGCCTTAGCCACGCGATATAGCGCGCCGCGCCGAGAGCGTTCGCGACCGGGTCGCGCGGGTCGCGGACGCCGAAACGCGCCGCCGTGCCCGGCATGAGCTGCATCAGACCCACAGCACCTTTGGGCGACACCGCATCGGGTCGGCCCGAGGACTCCACGATGGCGACCGCCTCAAGCAGGTCCGGGTCGATTCCATACATCCCCCCAACCGCCCTGAACAGCGCTCGCTGGTCGATATCGTCGCGCCGTTCGTTCACGCCCTGCGCACACGCGCCATTGGCTGTCGCGAAAAGCAAGAGAAGGGCAACAGCAGAGGCTGAAATCCCGAGGAGCGAACGCATCGAATCAGATCTGAGTCGCCAGAATGCCGATGATCGCGAGGCCTTGAGCGGCGTTGGCGACAATTGTGGTCACGTCCTTTGTGTACTGAAGCCCGGTGACATAGATGAGCTTTTCCGGGACGAACACCGTGTCTCCGGGCTGCAGATACGCATCCATCAGACCGCCGCTCACAAGCGGAAGCACGGGAAAAATCTGCGAGCGGCGCATGTCGCGATAGCTTTGATCGGTCATGATCGCCCCGTTCGCGCGGATCACGAACAGATGGTCAAGATCGCCGGTTTCCGCGGCGCCACCCGCTCGCTGCAGGTAATCCTTGACCCTGAGGTCGGGATCGTAAACCAGCGCGGCCTGGTTGTAGACCTGGCCCAGGACGCTGACCGACGAGGGCTTGCGAGGAACCACTATCTTGTCGTCGTTCTGCAGGATCAGGTCGCTGGAAGAACCGGGCAGCGAGTCGAGCGATGCGATATTGAGCGCGACCCTGCCCACCGCGCTCTGCCCCTCGGATTCCTGCAGGACCTTCTGAACCATCGCAATCGCCGCCGCCCTGTCGCTCTCGCGTTCCCCGGTCTGCTGCGGCATCAGGGCAACTCCGGTCAGGTTGCGCTTCAGCCTGGCCCGGCTCTCGTCGAGTTGCGCCTGCTGCATCTGCTTGACCGATTGCCGTTCGAACACGATCGCGGGCAGGTAGGCGTCCGAGCGCAATCCGCCGCAATCATGGAGCAGCTCCGACAGGCGTTCTCCTTCGTGGATGACGTACGGCCCTGGCCTCATAACCTGGCCCCTAACCGTGACCTGCCACGGCTTGTGCCAGTTCGACGCCTCCTCGACGAACAGTTCGTCGTAGCGGGCGAGTTCCGGGTTGGCCGCGCTTCCGGGCTTTAGCGCGGCAGCAATGTCCACCTCGATATAGGAATGGCGGGTCGTGGCGCCATCGACGATCTCCGTGCGCGCAAGCGTTCCCCGCCGCTGGTAGGCATCGTCCTTTAGCCCGCCCGCCTCATAGATCAGGTCGCTCAGTCGCATGCCCTGGCTTAGCGGATAGACGCCGGGCTTGCGCACGGCCCCCCGGATCGTGACGGTGGGAACGTCATTCAGATCGTTCTCACTGTAGACGGTGAGTTCGTCCCGGGGCACAAGCGGCAGATCGGCGGTCGACGAATCACCGCGCATCGCGGCCCCCAGATGAACCGGCAGAAACTCGACTCTCTGCGTCGGCCCCACCCGCCGCCTGATCGTCGCGTAGTCCAGATAGGTGTGGTCGGAAACACCTTCCCCCTCGCGGATCAGGTCCGATACTTTCATCCCCTCGCGCCATTGGTAAGTGCCGGGACGGTTCACGTTGCCCTTGAGGACCACCACGTTCTGCTGCTGCGGGAGGACCGGAAAGACTTTCACGAGGTCGCCGTCACGCACGACAAACCGCGAGCGGCCGAGCGCCCCGAGGTCAACGTCTAGCGCGATCCTTCGCTGATGGTTGTCGATGCGCTCGACCTGGATTCGCTGAGCGTATCCGAAAGCGCTTACACCGCCCGCAAGGTTCAGGACTGAACGAAGATCACTCTCACCCCGCAACTCGTAGATTCCGGGACTCTTGACGTCGCCCGTCAGCCCGACAACCGGCCCGATTACCGGCACAAAAACCACGTCCCGGGGCTCCAACCGAACATCGCTCGAGGAATCGCCGTGGAGCAGGATATCGTAGAGGTCGATTACCCTGACGGCCCGATTGCCGCGCCTGAGCTCGACGTTGCGCAACGTGCCGACCTTGGAAATCCCCCCGGCAGCGACAAGGGCATTCGACACATGGGACAGCGCGCTTATCGTGTACAGGCCGGGCTGATTGACCTTGCCCATCACGAAAACCTGGATCGTGCGAATCGCCCCCATCGTGACGTTCACCTGTACGCCCTCTATCTGCCCCACCCGCGACTCCACCAGCTTCTTCGCCTGTCCGAAGTTCAGCCCCGCCACCGGGATCGGACCAATCCTCGGCATCAGCACCGTGCCGTCGCGCTGGACCGGCAATCTGAGCGTCTCGTTGACACGCCCCCAAAGCAGAACCGTAAGGCCGTCACCGGGACCGAGGATGTAATCGTCGCTGACGGGAACATTCGTGGCCGGCGCAAACGTCGAGACGGGTTCCGCAAAGACGGAATAGCCGAATTGCTCCAGATGCTCCGGTGTGGGCGCCTCCGGCACTCGCAACGGAGAGGCAAGCGCGCGGAACTCCTGCTCGATAGGAGAGGCCTTGAGTCTTTGCCGACGCCGCTCCAACTCGAACTGCCGCGCTATTTCTCGACGATTCTCCTCTGCCTGAGCACGTTGCGCCTGTCCGCGCGGCGTGCTGGGCGGTGCCGCAGCTTCCTGTGCACATTGCCGCAGCCGTTCAGTCTCGTCCGCAGCAAACCCCATCGAGTCTCCGAGGGTCTGGACGTCCCGCTCCGTCAGGCGCTTGGCCGCTATCCGGGCGCATAACTCCTGGAACTGGTCCTCGGTTAGAGACCCGGACTGATATTCCCGCTTGAACTCGTCCTCTCCCTCCGGAAACAAATCGAAGTTCTGCAATGGCGGGGGATTTTCCCGGCCCCGGACACCCTGAGGTTGCATCGAAGTCCCCGGTATCGCCGATGCCTCCCCGCCGCCCGGCCCCGCAACGAAATCATCGGGGTTGCTCGTTGGCGTCAAATACCCCTGCGCGCCAGCCCTGCCTCCAAGGAACACCGCGCACAAAGCGATTACGACAGCCAGCGCGGCTCGATACTTCCTACCATCCACGATCGTCAGCTTACATTTCACCGCGCCCGCCGGCGCATCGGGCGAAACGACTTGACATCCCATTCGGCCATATGAATATGGAATGACTCGCTGTCGCCTCTGTAGCTACACGCTGCCATCCATTGTAATGGATAGATGTTATCGAGCGACCCGGTTGAGACTTAAGGAAAGGTTTAGGATGCTGCCCAGACTGGCTTCTACAATTCTAATGTTGCCTATTCTAGGCTTGGCCACGCCCTCTATCGCCGCCTCGGGCGATGCGCAGATTGTATGCTCCGAGGACGTGGTTCCCGCCGATACCGTCGTCGTAGCCACCGGAACTAGCCCCGTATGCCACGGCTCTTGCCGCGCCCGCAAAATCGAGCCCGTCCGCGGCTCCATCATGATCATTTGCGCCAATCAGCCTATCCCCAAGGACTACGCCCTGGACAGCGTCACCACGACTCCCGACTGCCGATGCCTAAGCAATGAGGATAATGCCTACGTGATTCGCAAGCTCGAATCGCACGAGCACGAGCAGGAAGAGGGAATCTCACCGACCCCGACGCCAATGCCTTACCGTCAGCCTGTGTGGGAAAGCCATAAGCTTCCCGATTTTCGCACCGGCGACTGATTTTCACCCGATAGAAACGAATCGGCCGGGCCCTATACCGTATTCTGCCCGCGCCGGCAGGCGTCCGCCCTCCCACGACGGGGCTTCTCGCCTTTTTGTCTCTGGGCTGGCCACGCCGCACGAACTTGGCGAACCAAGGCTGATGCCGAGGAACCCTCAAGCGAAAGGCCGGCCGAGTATGTGGCCGACCGAAAAGGCCTCACCGGCCGAATCGTGTGAGGTTCCCTTGCCGCCGCCAAACATACGGCAATGCTCGCGCGCCATTTACGGGTCGCATCTTGGTCCGATTCCCCGACTGGCTCGCGCGTGCCGGAGACAACTCGCACGTCTACAGCCCGCAGGTTAGTCGCTGCGATGGATCGACGTAACAAGGTCTCAACAGACAGTCATCTAAGAGAGTGCGTAATAGGAAGTCAAGCTGATTGTGTATTCGGCGCCTTTGATAGGCACGTGGAGACAAATAATGGTGTAATGGGATGGCACGTCAAGCGTCCGATATGTACAGGGAATAAGGGCGAAAAATCGAGCAGACGGCGCGAGAATCAATCGCAACAAGTCCAAAACGGACGCAAAATGGGCGAATGGACCGATTCAATCCTTAATGGCACCCTGAGAATCGCTTAATGCGGGATGTGACTGAAATAGACTTGCTCACTTGAAAGCAAGTCTGCACGGAAGTAATGGGATAATCAAAGAGCTTTAAAGACTTGACTGCGTCGCTCGATGAGCCAGCTCGGGCCCACTTCAATCCAAGCTCCGGAGGTCTTCGGCGTATT